>OIFP01000530.1_pt1 | contig 7649 bp, 7 predicted proteins | sample 1582061 | NCBI WGS metagenome assembly OIFP01 (sample SAMN07501072, study PRJEB24779) | human gut metagenome | isolation source: stool | host: human infant | place: USA: Pittsburgh, PA | reverse complement strand
CGTCAAAGAAATGAAGGGAAGCAGACGCCTTCAAAATATTGTGTTAGCCCGTCAAGTAGCCATGTATTTATCTAGAGAACTAACAGATAATAGTCTTCCAAAAATTGGGAAGGAATTTGGAGGAAAAGATCATACAACAGTCATTCACGCCCATGCAAAAATTAAATCTTTGATTGATGAAGACGATAATTTACGTTTAGAAATAGAAGCAATCAAAAAGAAAATTAAGTAGCTTGTGGATAACTTTTCCTTTCTTATCTTTTTTATCCACATTTTTTAAACAAGCTTAGAAGCTTAAGTTTACTAAATAGCACTCAGTTTTCCACAGAATTCACACACTCTATTATTACTATTAACTTTCTAATACTAAAAATAAATAAAGGAGAATCCATGATTCATTTTTCAATTAATAAAAATTTATTTCTACAAGCATTAAATATTACTAAGAGAGCTATTAGTTCTAAAAATGCCATTCCTATTTTATCAACTGTCAAAATTGACGTGACCAATGAAGGTGTTACTTTAATTGGTTCAAATGGTCAAATTTCAATTGAAAATTTTATTTCTCAAAAAAATGAAGATGCTGGTTTGTTAATTACTTCTTTAGGTTCGATCCTTCTTGAAGCTTCTTTCTTCATCAATGTGGTATCTAGCCTACCTGATGTGACTCTTGATTTTAAAGAAATTGAACAAAATCAAATTGTTTTAACCAGCGGCAAATCAGAAATTACCTTAAAAGGAAAAGATAGCGAACAGTACCCACGAATCCAAGAAATTTCAGCTAGCACACCTTTGGTTCTTGAAACCAAACTACTCAAGAAAATTATCAATGAAACAGCATTTGCTGCAAGTACGCAAGAAAGTCGTCCAATTTTGACTGGTGTCCATTTTGTTTTGAGCCAACACAAGGAACTAAAAACAGTTGCGACAGACTCTCATCGCCTTAGCCAGAAGAAATTGACTCTTGAAAAAAATGGTGATGATTTCGATGTGGTGATTCCTAGCCGCTCTCTACGCGAATTTTCAGCGGTATTTACAGATGATATTGAAACTGTAGAGATTTTCTTTGCAAATAATCAAATCCTCTTTAGAAGCGAAAATATTAGCTTCTACACTCGTCTCCTAGAAGGTAATTATCCTGATACAGATCGCTTGATTCCAACAGACTTTAACACTACAATTACTTTTGATGTGGTTAATTTGCGTCAATCTATGGAGCGTGCACGTCTCTTATCAAGTGCGACTCAAAATGGTACTGTGAAGCTTGAAATTAAAGGTGGAGTTGTTAGCGCCCATGTTCACTCTCCAGAGGTTGGTAAAGTAAACGAAGAAATCGATACGGAGCAGGTGACCGGGGATGATTTAACTATTAGTTTTAACCCAACTTACTTGATTGATTCTCTTAAGGCTTTAAATAGCGAAAAAGTGACTATTAGCTTTATCTCAGCTGTTCGTCCATTTACTCTTGTGCCAGCAGATACTGACGAAGACTTCATGCAGCTCATTACACCAGTTCGTACAAATTAAGTGAAAGAGGTTGAGCCTGGCTCGCCTCTTTTATGATATAATCGAAAAAGAAAAGGAGAGTAGTATGTATCAAGTTGGAAATTTTGTTGAGATGAAAAAACCACACGCTTGTACCATCAAGTCAACAGGCAAAAAGGCTAATCGTTGGGAAATTACACGTGTAGGGGCAGATATTAAAATAAAGTGTAGCAATTGTGACCACCTTGTCATGATGAGTCGCTATGATTTTGAACGAAAAATGAATAAGATTATTGACTAAGAACCCTTAGTTAGAGGGTTAGCAAGTTTTCCCTTTTTGTGTTATAATATTGAAGATTGAAATGTGAACGGAGAATGAGAAACTATGGCTTTAACAGCAGGTATCGTTGGTTTGCCAAACGTTGGTAAATCAACACTATTTAATGCAATTACAAAAGCAGGAGCAGAGGCGGCAAACTACCCATTTGCGACGATTGATCCAAATGTTGGAATGGTAGAAGTTCCAGATGAACGCCTACAAAAACTAACGGAAATGATTACTCCTAAAAAGACAGTGCCAACAACATTTGAATTTACAGATATTGCAGGGATTGTAAAAGGAGCTTCAAAAGGAGAAGGGCTAGGAAATAAATTCTTGGCTAATATTCGTGAAGTAGATGCGATTGTTCACGTAGTTCGTGCTTTTGATGATGAAAATGTCATGCGCGAGCAAGGACGTGAAGATGCCTTTGTGGATCCACTTGCAGATATTGATACCATTAACCTAGAATTGATTCTTGCTGACTTAGAATCAGTTAATAAACGCTATGCGCGTGTAGAAAAGATGGCACGTACGCAAAAAGATAAAGAATCAGTAGCAGAATTTAATGTTCTTCAAAAGATTAAACCAGTCCTTGAGGATGGAAAATCAGCTCGCACCATCGAATTTACAGATGAAGAACAAAAAGTTGTCAAAGGTCTCTTCCTTTTGACCACTAAACCAGTTCTTTATGTTGCTAATGTGGATGAGGATGTAGTTTCAGATCCAGATTCTATCGAATATGTGAAGCAAATTCGTGAATTCGCAGCGACAGAGAATGCTGAAGTAGTAGTTATTTCCGCGCGTGCTGAGGAAGAAATTTCTGAGTTAGACGATGAGGATAAGCAAGAGTTTCTTGAAGCACTTGGTTTGACTGAATCAGGCGTTGACAAGTTGACTCGTGCAGCTTACCATCTACTTGGACTTGGAACTTACTTCACAGCTGGTGAAAAAGAAGTTCGTGCTTGGACTTTTAAACATGGTATGAAAGCTCCTCAAGCTGCTGGAATTATCCACTCAGACTTTGAAAAAGGCTTTATTCGTGCAGTAACCATGTCATATGAGGATTTAGTGAAATACGGATCTGAAAAGGCCGTAAAAGAAGCTGGACGCTTGCGTGAAGAAGGAAAAGAATATATCGTTCAAGATGGCGATATCATGGAATTCCGCTTTAACGTTTAATAATATTTAATAAATAGTGTCAATTAGGTTGGAAAAAAATTCCAACCCTTTTGGCTTTTGAAAGGAAAAATAAATGACAAAAATACTTGTGGGATTGGGCAATCCAGGGGATAAATATTTTGAAACAAAACACAATGTTGGTTTTATGTTGATTGACCAACTAGCGAAAAAACAAAATGTCACTTTTACACACGATAAGATATTTCAAGCTGACCTAGCATCATTTTTCCTAAATGGAGAAAAAATTTATCTTGTCAAACCAACGACATTTATGAATGAAAGTGGAAAAGCGGTTCATGCTTTATTGACTTACTATGGTTTGGATATTGAAGATTTACTCATCATTTATGATGATCTTGACATGGAAGTTGGAAAGATTCGTTTAAGAGCAAAGGGCTCTGCAGGTGGTCACAATGGTATTAAGTCTATTATTCAACATATTGCTTATGGGAATTTAGGGAATTGGTCAAAATCAGGATTACGTTTTTCTTTAAACGCGTCACGTCCTTCTTTCGCTTCATCAGTAGTATAGTAAAGTAAAGTCGCATCTCCAGCCATTTGTTGTAAACCAGCTAAACCATCAGTATCAGCATTCATTGCTGCTTTTAAGAAACGTAAAGCAGTTGGTGAGTGTTGCATGATGTCTTTACACCATTTAACTGTTTCGTCTTCAACTTGTTCTAATGGAACTACAGTATTCACTAAGCCCATATCCAAAGCTTCCTGTGCATTATATTGACGGCATAAGTACCAGATTTCTCTTGCTTTTTTATGGCCAACTATACGAGCTAGGTAGCCAGAACCGTACCCAGCATCAAATGAGCCTACTTTTGGTCCAGTTTGTCCAAAAATAGCATTGTCTGCAGCGATAGTTAAATCACAAACAACATTAAGTACATTTCCTCCACCAATTGCATAGCCTCTAACCATTGCTATTACTGGTTTAGGAATCACACGAATTAAACGTTGTAAATCTAATACATTTAAACGAGGAATATCATCTTCACCTACATAACCACCGTGTCCACGTTTTTTTTGATCTCCACCTGAACAAAACGCTTTGTCCCCTTCACCAGTTAATACAATTACTGATACATTTTGATCATCACGCGCACGTGAAAATGCATCAATCATTTCAGCAACTGTTTTAGGAGTAAATGCATTTCTTACTTCTGGACGATTAATCGTTACTTTGGCAATCCCTTCGAAAAATTCATATTTAATTTCATCATATTCTCTAAGTGTTTCCCACTGTCTAGTCATTTTGCTCCTCCTTTAAAAAACCTAATATTATTGTATCAAATTCCGTACTATCTTCCACATGAATTGTATGTCCGACATTAGAAATTTGAACTTTATGACTATCTTGTAAGTGATTCTCTAATTGTTGTCCTATCTGAACAAACTTTTTATCTTTTTCCCCTACTAAAATTAAAGTAGGAATGCGTATCAATGATAGATGTGGCCATAAATTAGGCATATGACCAGTACCATAATCACGAAGTGCTTTGGCCAATTTATTAGCATCTTGATTCAAGCGATTATTGCGAATACTTTGGCGTATCTCAGGTGCTAGATTATACTGCGAACGAAAAAGTGGTAACTTTTCCCAATCATTCACAAAAATATCTAAACCAGCAATTTCAAGTACTTTTGCACGTGCAGCATCCACTTGGGCACGTTCTACTTTATCCGTCTCATTTTGAATACCTGCTGAAGTACTCACTAAGAGCAACCCTGATAGCGTTTCATTACCATGTATAGCATAATAAAGTGCTACCCGGCCACCCATAGAGTAACCTAGAAGAAACACATCATATGTTTGATATTGTATTAAAACTTCATCAAGTTGACGTGTAATAAACGGGAAATCCCACACTTCGTCCATAGATGAAGTATCTAAGCCATGGCCAGGCAAGTCAATTGTGAGCACGTTTGTATGTTCTACGAGGCGTTCTATATGTGAATGATAAGTAGTAGCATCACTTATAAAACCATGCAACATCACCAATAATTGCTTACTTTGGTTCTTAGATTCATAAAAATTATAATGTAACATTAACAATCTCACTCAATTTCTGATATAAATTTTGGTGTTGATGCAAATTTTCGTCTCTATTGGTTATAACTTCATACATGTGAGAACCCATTTTAGATAATTCAGCATATTTAAAGTCAGTCAAATTATCAAAGCGCTTAAATGTAAAATCATATAACAGTGCAGTATATTCAAAGTTTAAGCCTGTTGGTGTTCCAAATAATCGCTCAAAATATTTTGTAGCCGATCGTTTTTGAGGTAAATATGAAAAGATACCTCCTCCGTTGTTATTAACTAATACAATGTTAATATGAAGTTCATTTAATTTGGCCATTAATAAACCGTTCATGTCATGATAAAAAGATAAATCACCAATAAGCAATGTCACATTCTTATGTGCCGCCATACCTAGCGCAGTTGAAACTACTCCGTCTATTCCATTGGCACCCCGATTAGCGTATACAGATGCCTCACTATCAAACAGTAAATTATCGACATCTCTAATTGGCATACTATTTCCAACAAATAATGTATCTTCTTTTGTAAGTTTTTGAATTAAACTCCCTACATATGCCGCTTCATCTGTCGCATGCTTTAAGTAATCACTTATTTCAATGCGTGCTTGTTGTTCAAGTGATTGCCATTGCTGTAACCATTTTTTTCGTTCAACAAGTGGTTCTTCCATTAATGAACGGAAAAAATCATTTGCTGAAATCTCATAAGATATATGAGGTGGTGTCGGAAATACATCAATTTGATCATTATTCTGCACAATAATTTGATACGCATCGGTTTTCTTCAACCATTGATTTAATTTTTTAGAAATAACTGGCTTACCTACACGTATGACATAGTCTACTTCTAAATTTAATCCTGCTCGATACAATAAATCATAAGTGGTTATAACATTAGGATGTTTCTCTTTACGAAGCTGACTAAGGGGATCTGCTAAGATTGGCAGATCATATATAGTTGAATACGTTAATATTTGATCAACAGCTTGGTGTTGCATATCTCCGACAATGATGAGACCATTTTTTTCTTGTAATATGTCTTTTATATCATCTACCGAAATCGATTTCTGATAATGAGGTAACGTTTTAGTTACAGATGTTAATAAATCGACACGATCTAAATCTGGTGTTAGTGGTTCTCTAAATGGTAAATTAAAATGAATCGGTCCTCGGTGTGGTCCATATAAATATTGACTTGCAATTTGCATTTGATAATTAATTGTATCAATTGTATGTTCACTTCCATCAGCAATCGGCAAATCAAATTGAAAGTTCACATAATTACTAAACATATTTACCTGATTGATTGCTTGAGGTGCACCCACACTGCGCAGTTCATGCGGTCTGTCGCTCGTTAAAACAACGAGAGGCAAACGACTAATTTGACTTTCAGCTATAGCGGGTGTGTAGTTCGCAGCGGCTGTTCCAGATGTACAAAGAATTGCTACAGGTTTTTCGCTACCTTTAATAAGACCTAAAGCAAAAAATGCAGCACTTCGCTCATCAGGGTGAATCCATGTTTTAATATTTGGATGTGCTTCGAAAACAAGTGCTAATGGTGTTGAACGTGAACCTGGACTAATTACTACTTCTCTTACACCATAAGCATAAAGCTCTGAAGCAAATGAAAATACTTGTTCAGTTAAAGCTTCACTATGATTCATCATTATTATCTACTCCTAAGGCGTTCATCATTGGTGAGAATTTAACTGCAGTTTCAGCAACTTCACTATCAGGATCCGAATTTTTAACAATGCCGCATCCAGCGTATAAAGTCGCTTGTTGCTCTTTAATTAGCATAGAACGTATAGCAACAATGAATTCACAATCATCATAAACATCAATATAGCCTACCGGCGCGCCATATAAACCTCGAGTACCAAACTCTTTATTCTCAATAAAATCAAGCGCTTCTTCTTTAGGGTAGCCACCTAACGCAGGTGTAGGATGTAAACGATCGATTAAACCAATGTATGATTTGTCATTTAAATTAGCTTTGATTTCCGTATATAAATGATACATATGATCATTTTTTAAAATATTAGGCGTTTCATTGTACTCTACATCCTGTACAAAAGGCTCAATATCATTTAAGATGCTCTCAACAACAAAACGATGTTCTCCTAAATTTTTCTTATCTTTAAGAAATGCCTCTATATTCTTATTATCTATTTGCTCATTATGTGTACGTTTAATGGTACCTGCTACAGCTTTTGTAGATAAAACACCATCTTCAACTTTGATTAATTGCTCAGGCGTTTGAGAAAAGAATATTGACTGATTAGCTTCTAATAAAAATATATAACTATTTTTTTCATTTTCAAGAGCCCGGTTTAAAACATATGGAATATTGATTTTTTTATCAAATTTGACTAAACGACGACGTGCGAGAACGATTTTTTTATTGTCGTCAATCGTATCAATCGCTTCTTTTACGAGATCACGCCAATCATCCTTATAAATATCTTCCATACGCGTCACATCTCCAAGTGCTTCCTCAGGGTTATCCATGGTTGTTTGTTCAAAATGTGCCACTAAAGTTTTAAATGCTTGTAAATCAAAATCTTGTCGCTTTGTTGTATAAGTTAGATAAGTACGCGTACCTTCATTA
>OIFP01000529.1_pt1 | contig 7649 bp, 5 predicted proteins | sample 1582061 | NCBI WGS metagenome assembly OIFP01 (sample SAMN07501072, study PRJEB24779) | human gut metagenome | isolation source: stool | host: human infant | place: USA: Pittsburgh, PA | reverse complement strand
TATTTATTATGTTGAGACACTAGAGAATGGAGATAGAATATATCTTCAACGACCAGCAAATTTACATAATGGATTTGATTTTCTTGTTTGTGTAGAAAATATTAATTATGCTGAGGGCACAGGAAAACGAAGACGTAATTATCCTAAACATACGGATATTGAAACAGATTTGGTAAATAAGAAAAATGAGAATCTAGAATTATATCGTAAACTTTATGATTTGATAGACGATGTTTATAATTGTAAGGATATTTCATCAGACGAAATATCAAAGCTTACTTTTACTACGGGATATTCTGCTGAACATATTTTAAAAGTATTGAAATGGTTATTTATTGAACAGGATATTAGATACTGGAATTATTCTGGTAGAGCGAAGACCTGGGAAATTATTCCCTCAAAAGATTAGAAACTCTGATGCTACACCAATAATTAATTATAGGGGAATCTTTAAAGGAGAAAGTACTACTTTTGTAGAATGTAATATAAAGGAATTACTATATATTTTTATTAAATTTAATTGCTATCCTTCTAGAACTAGAATAAAATATAAGTATAGATTTGAAAGGAGCAATAGTATGAGTGTTATATCTGCCAAAGATGCAGCAAAAAAATGGGGGATTTCTCAACGGAGAGTGGCTGCTTTATGTTCTGAAGGACGCATTCCGAAAGCACAGCGTGTTGGTAATATGTGGATTATACCAAGTGCGGCAGAGAAGCCTATAGATGGTAGACATTTACGTTATACAATAGAAGATTTATTGCCTATTAAGCCATTTCTGAAATGGGCTGGTGGAAAGGGACAATTACTTTCACAAATACAAGAATTATACCCATTTGAAGATATGAAGATTAAACGTTATGCAGAGCCATTTATCGGTGGTGGTGCAGTATTATTTGATATTCTTAGCAAATATGAACTAGATGAGGTCTATATTAGTGATATTAATGCTGAGCTTATTAATACCTATAGAGCTATTCGTGATGATGTAGATGGGCTGATTAATTTTCTAAAGCCGATGGAAGAAAAGTTTATCCCTATAGAGATTGAAGAACGTAAAGAATATTTCTATAAACAAAGGGATAGATTCAATGAGTTAAAGGGCATGGAGAATAATAATGTTGATTTTGAAAAAGCTGCATTAATGATTTTTCTTAACAAGACCTGCTTTAATGGATTGTACCGAGTGAACAAAAAGGGCTTATTTAATGTTCCAATGGGTGGTTATAAAAAGCCTACAATTTGTGATGAAAAGAATCTTCGTGCTGTTTCTGAACGCCTACAAAATGTAAATATTGTTCATGGAGATTATAAACAGTCAGAGAGTTTTATTGATAGCAATACATTTGTTTATTTTGATCCTCCTTATCGACCAATAACTGAATCAGCTAGTTTTACGGCATATACAGAATATGATTTTAATGACAAAGAACAGATTGAGTTAGCGGAGTTTGTTAATAAAATTAATGATAAAGGGGCAAAGATTGTTGTTAGTAATTCAGACCCGAAAAATACGGATGAAAATGATGATTTTTTTGATGAAATTTATTCATCTCACTCGATTAAACGTGTTGATGCATCACGTATGATTAATAGTAATGGGGCAAAGAGAGGTAAAATAAAGGAACTATTGATTTCTAATTTTTAATTGGGAGAATTTCATATGGTAAAACGAGATTTTAATGAATGGTTATCTGGTTTTAGGCCTAGTATTGCTGATTATAGATTTTATATAAACTTCGATAAGGTATATCGTAATGTTGATAATATAAAAGTTGAGTTAAATATATTAAATTCATTAATTGGTTCTCATAATATTGAAGAAGAGTTTAGATGTATACTATCAAAATATCCAGAAGTACTACAATGTATTCCAATACTATTAGCTGTGCGTGCTAGTGAAATATATTGCCAAGATGATCATGGTGGTATTCTATTTAACTTCAATCATAAGAAGCTCTCTTTATCTACTGAAGATGATTTGGATAAGTATGTGTATTTCATGACAGAAACTGGCTTATTTGATTTACTTAGTAATCATATAATAAATAATTTGGTAGATTATGTAATGGGGGTTGAAACAGGACTTGACTCTAATGGCCGTAAAAATCGTGGCGGACATTTAATGGAAAATCTTGTTGAAAAATTTATTATTAAAGCTGGGTTTATTAAAGGAATCAACTATTTTAAAGAAATGTATATTCATGAGATTACAGAAAAATGGGGAATAGACTTATTTGCAATCTCAAATCAAGGGACAACTGAAAAACGTTTTGATTTTGTTGTAAAAACAGATAATATGGTATATGTTATTGAAACCAATTTCTATAGTGGAGGGGGCAGTAAATTAAATGAAACTGCTCGTAGTTATAAGACCCTTGCATTAGAATCTAACACTATTGATGAAATTACATTTGTTTGGTTTACTGATGGTAAAGGCTGGAATAGTGCAAAAAATAATTTAAAAGAAACCTTTGATGTTATGGAGCATATTTATAATATTAAGGACTTAGAGAATAATATTATTAGTGAGGTCTTTAAATAATGGCCAAGAATATTAGGCAAATAAAAAGATGGGAACCAGAAGATTTTGAATTAGAAATGACAACTCATTGGTCTTTCCCAAAACGTGGTGATTGGGCAACTCATGATGCCAAATGGCGCGGTAATTGGTCACCATATATTCCTAGAAATTTGTTGCTTCGTTATTCACAAGAAGATGATTTAGTACTCGATCAATTTGCTGGTGGTGGAACCACTTTAGTTGAAGCAAAATTGCTTAATCGTAATATCATTGGTGTTGATATAAATGATGTTGCACTAGAACGATGTAAAGAAAAAATTGATTTTGATTATGAAGCCGCTAAAGGAAGAGTCGAACTACATAAAGGTGATGCTCGTAATTTAGATTTTATATCTGATGACAGCATTGATTTCGTTTGTACACATCCACCGTATGCTAATATTATAAAATATAGTGAAGGTATAGAAGGTGATTTATCACAGCTAAAAGTGTCTGAATTTCTTGAAGAAATGAAATTAGTCGCATCTGAATCGTATCGTGTTTTAAAAAAAGGTAGATTTTGTGCGATATTGATGGGTGATACGCGTCAAAAGGGACATATGGTTCCAATGTCGTTTGATGTTATGCGTATTTTTGAAGAAGCTGGATTTAAATTGAAAGAGCTTATTATTAAAGAACAGCATAATTGTAGAGCTACAGGGTATTGGAAAACTAATAGTATTAAGTATAATTTTTTATTAATTGCACATGAGTACTTATTTGTGTTTAAGAAATGATCGAAAAATAAAATTTTATTATTGAATACTAGAAGAGTATTCTCTGGCACCAATCATTTTTGTGTTTGGTGCCATTCTTTTGAAGTAAAAAAATACTTACACGAAATTAATTAATGGGAAAATATCAGAATTTATTTGAATTTCAAAGTTAGAGGTATGTATGAATATACTTATATGTCTCATCATTATTGCCGTTACCGGCATATTCCTGATGAAGCGCTATCAACCGCAGCCAATTTTGATAGGCATGGGTATCCTCATGATGTATATCGCCTATGAAGGTAACTGGATTAATGCCATATTAGATGAATCTCAGTCTACAGGCGTTTTGGTGTTTGATGCGATGGATATTGTGCGAATCACGACATCAGAGAATGTAGTGAGTTTAGGACTCATGATTATGACCTGTGCTGGTTATGCCAAATACATGGAACACATTGGGGCCGGGACGAGGCTGGCTCATACATTTATAAAGCCTTTGTATCGTCTTAACAGGCCATACATAGTGCTAGCCCTTATGTTTCTACTCAATATGGGGCTATCCATATGTGTACCTAATCCATTGAGCCTTGCCTTACTTATGATGGTCACTATCTATCCTGTTCTGTTGAGACTAGGTGTAAGTCCTGTCGGTGCTGCTGCAGTTATCGCTACAGGCCATTTGATGGATGTTGGGCCGGGTGCTGTATCGACATTGCTTATAGCTAAGACACTTAATATACCGGTCCCAAACTATTTCGTAGGTTATCAGTTACGCCTTTATTTCTTAGTCGCTGTTGTGACAGCAGTAGCACATTTTTTATGGCAACGATATCGCGATCGATTAGATGGCCCTATGGATGTAGGTGACTGTGAAAGCATCCCTGAGGCACCAATTGGACCTAAGCCATATATGATATTCCCTTTGTTGCCTCTATGTTTCATCTTGGGCTTTAGCCAATATGGCTTGCCTGGCGTAAAGATGAATGTAACCCTTGCCATGATGCTCGCCTTTGGTATTGCCTTATTAGCAGAACTCATTCGTCATCGTAATTTAAGGACCGTCCTTAAAAGTACAACTGTATTTTTTGAAGGTATGGGGAATCAGTTTTCCTATGCAGTAACCCTCATTATAGGTGGACAAGTTTTTGCACAAGGCTTAGTGAGTTTAGGCCTTATTGATTCGTTAGTTAGTGCACTACAAACATTATCTCTAAATTCTGTGGGACTTACCTCTGTTATGGGTGGAGGCATGCTAGGCCTTAGCATGGTAACTGGCAGTAATGTAGCACCTTTATTTACATTGGTACCGCTAGTACCTGATATTGTATCCAATCTCGGACTAAATCCGATTACGACCATGCTAGGCATGCAAAATGGGGCTAGTCTAGGCTTGTTCTTGAGCCCTATCAGCCCTGTTATGGTCGGTGTAGCAGGGGTAGCGCATATTAAATCTGTAGATTTACTTAAACGAACCTCTGTGCCTGTGCTTGTAGCGCTAATTACGAGTTGTTTGGGTATATGGATACTCTATTAATATCGATGAATAATATAATAACGAATATTATTTTGTAAAACAAAACGCCCCCTTCACAGCAACCATCTAAGGCTGCCAATGAAGAGGGCGTTTTGCATTGTAGTAAGAAAGTTAGTAAACATTTAGACGGAATCTAAATGTATGTATATAAGGCCATACAGCTTACAATAAGAGGGGGAAGTAGCATCCTATGGGAGTAGTATTGCATAAAAAGGGGAAATATATTAGGATGCGTCTCTCATAGATATGCAAGGGATATACAGGGGAGATATCTATGGTTGTACAACTATATGGCCGTATATAACGGTATGTAATATAAATTAGAATTTGTGCGTGAATCCAGCGTTTACACCCCAGTCAGCTTGGTAATCACCAGATAGACCGGTAGTAACGTCTGCATATACACTGTTGTTCGTATTGAAACCATAACGGCCGCCGAATGCGAGTTCAGTCCAAGTGCCTTTGAGGTCTTGTTCTGTCAATTTTACGGCATTACCGCTAGCATAGGTAGTTTTTACATTGCCTGTGAAAGCATGACCTGCAGCAAAGCGTGTATATAGGTTACCATTGCCAAATTGTTTGCCTACTTCGAGGCCTAGTTTGCCAGATGTGCTATTTACACCAGCTTGGTTAACGGATACATTGCCTGCTGTAAAGTCACGACCACCGAAGTGTGTATAGTTTAATTGTGCTTGTGGTTCTACATAGAAACCATTAGCAGATTTTATAGTTTTGCCGTAGCGAATGCCGAAGCTATACGCATTGGATTTTACATCGCCAGATTTAGCTTGGCCGATTTCATTACGTGCTGTAAATTCATTAGAGATACGACCTACTTGAGATTCTACATGTACGTATTGATCCTTACCAAGGTCTTTCAATCCATAAGCGCCAACAGCATAGGATTTTACCTTGCCAGAACCATTGAATACATAATCTTCAGAACCGCGTAGGTAAGAAACTTGACCGCCTACGGTCCAGTCACGGCTAGTTTTCGTATCATAGCCACCTTGGATGTTTGTGTAATCAGTAGCTGTATTGATACCGTCATTAGCATAATTATATCTACCGCCACCAATACGAGCCCAAATACCTGTTGGGGAGCCTTGTTGTAATTGGTTAGCACGATTCATATCGCTCGTCATTGTACTCCATGCGTTGATATTACCAACTACAGCAGAACGAATGCCGCGCATTTGTGGTGTATCGTAAGCACCTGGAGTTATCGGAGTAGGTGCCGGTGTAACAGGAGTTACAGGTGTCACAGGGCTAGGTGCTGGAGTTACCGGAGTAACAGGAGAAGGTGTTGGCGTAACTGGAGTAACAGGGCTAGGTGCCGGAGTAACTGGAGTTACAGGGGTAGGCGTTGGAGTAGGAGCCGCATAGGAACCTTGACCATTACTGTTTTGCCATGTAATAGCACCTTCTTTTTGGTCTGTAGTTAACGCTTTTTGGAAGCTTGACACGATGCCATTAGAAGCGATGGATACAGTACCAGAAAGGTTTCTTTCACCATTCATATAATTTTCGTAATAGAATTTATGCGCCAAGTTATCTAGAATCTTGTTTACATTGCTTTCAGAGGACGTATCGAGATGATCGCCTGTTACATAGCCATGTACACCAGACCCTGTTGTAGCGGATTTTACAATGAAGTTACCGCCTTCGATGTCAGATGCATCAAGGCCTGTTTTTTGAGCGGCTGGTTTAGCGAAGTTCAAACCAGTACCAGCGCTCATATCGTAAATGACATTGATGTGGCCGTCTAAATTATTAACGTGGATGTCGCTACGAGAATCTTGGGAAATACGGCTGAATCCTTCACGTGTACGAGTGCCTTTGAGTGTATTGATACTGCTGCGCGCCTCGTTGCCTTTAATTTGGAATGCTTCCAAGCCACCCATGTTATCGTGGCTCCACATGCCACCATCAAAGGTCATATTGATTTCGCCACCCTTATCCTCTAATGTGTTCACAGCCTTGCCGGTAAATTGGTTAGGGCTATTGTGCGCACGGCCGAGGCCAATATTAATCACGGATGGTTGCTGTTGTTGGTATGGAGGCATCGTTTTATCAGATACAAGTATATTACCTTGCATATTAAATACTTTATGTTTTACAGTACCTGAATCATCGATACCAAGATTAATTTTACTGTTATAGGCAAATGCTAGTGGATAGGGTGCGTCCCATGGGGCCGTATTCACGTTCATAACACCGCCATCCACTTGAATGGAACTATTATCTAGCATGCCTGTAATGAAAGCTGGTTGGCGGTGACGCTTAGGCAATTGGTTTTGATCAGGTGTATCCAAGGAGGCAATCGTCACTTGACCGCCGTTTGATGCAATGATACCTGTTGCCGTCGTATTGCCAGTGCTTTCAAATTTACTTTCAGAACCTACTGCAAACACATTGCCATTAGAACCAAGGCCTGCTGCCGCCCATGTGCTAGGGAGGGCCACTGTAGATGATAACATAGTCATCATTACAGCGGATAATAACATCTTATTTCTCGCTCTCATTCTCTTACACCTCAACTATATTACTTAATTTGTAATTTATTTTTATATTGTGAAAGACTCTTCATAAATGAATATATATCTATCGGTTGATTTAATACTCTCTTATATAATGAAAGATAGATATATACTCGCTTTATAAAGACTTTGTGTCAGACACATTTAAAATATATTTAAAATAATATAACATTTTTAGTGAATTGTAAATGAATTTTCACAATTTTATTTTAAAAATATTTAAAATATTAATAGATGAGTTACATATTAGGGGCGGTGAATACGATGTATGGTATTCTTTACAAATCTAGTG
>OIFP01000497.1_pt1 | contig 8066 bp, 7 predicted proteins | sample 1582061 | NCBI WGS metagenome assembly OIFP01 (sample SAMN07501072, study PRJEB24779) | human gut metagenome | isolation source: stool | host: human infant | place: USA: Pittsburgh, PA | reverse complement strand
GTACAAATGTATTAAAGGTTGGATACTTATATCATATGTTTTAATGTTTGAAACTTTTATTATAAATAAATGAATTGAAAAATGCTTGTTGCTGACTGTTTCGAATCATAGTCAGTTGTAAGGGAGCGAGACGACGAATCTGAAAAGAATCGGTCTCGCTTTTTTAGTATAAAAATTTAATTATTATTTTAAAATGATAAAGTGATTTCTATAGTTAAATTTAGTGCGAGGATACTTTAAAAAATTATATTGAAAAAATGTCGCTATTACAAAATGTTCTAAAGTGCACAATTCAATTTAAAAACAAAAAAGAAGTTTTAAAATTTATATTTCTGTCTATATATGAGTTGTGCACGAAATGACAAACGCAATTCACATATGAAATATTTATCACTTTACAATAATATGTTGTTAAGTTGATGTAGATAAATTCATTGTTTTACGTATAAGTCACTATCATTGTTTTTTAGGATTCATTTTAATTATATCCAATCGACTAAAGTGAAAAGGAGGAACATATTAAATGAATTGGATATCGATTATTTTATTTATTATGGTCGTATGTGGCATTTCTTTTTATGCCTATTTGCAATCAAGAAAAATTAAAACGAATAGTTCAGATGGTTATTTTATGGGAGGAAATAGCCTTACTGGATTTACAGTTGCCTCTACAATTATCATGACCAATTTGTCGACAGAACAAATTGTTGGGCAAAATGGTCAAAGCTATGCACAAGGAATGGAAGTAATGGCTTGGGAGGTTACGGCTGCCGTAGCAGTTGTATTGTTGGCCTGGGTCTTTCTTCCTAAATATCTAAAATACGGTGTTAATACAATTTCTGAGTTTTTGGAATTACGTTATGATACATTTACTAAACGTTTTGTCTCCATTTTATTTATCTTTACCTATGTCGTATCTTTCTTGCCTGTAGTATTGTATTCTGGTTCCCTAGTGTTCAATAAAATGTTTAAAGTTGATGAATACTTAGGTGTAAGTAGTTCAACTGCTGTCATTATTATTTCATCTATTATTGGTATAATTGGCATTATTTACTTATTTATAGGTGGTTTATCGTTAAGTGCTTTTAGTGATTCGATTTATGGCATGGCTTTAATTATAGCTGGACTTGCGATTACAATATTAGGTCTAGGTCAATTAGGAGATGGCAACTTCCTACATGGTTTCGACAAAATCGTGCAAGACACGCCTGAGAAATTGAATGGTTTTGGTAAGGTGGACTCGGATGTTGTACCTTGGCCAACCCTATTCTTCGGTATGTTCTTTAACAATTTATTCTTCTGGTGCGCAAACCAGATGATAGTTCAAAAAGCACTCGCAGCTAAAAATTTAAAAGAATCTCAAAAAGGTGCAATATATTTAAGCTTATTTAAAGTGTTCGGACCTTTATTTACAGTCTTACCAGGCGTAGTAGCATTTAACTATTTTAATGGTAGTCTTGATAAATCAGATAACGCTTACCCTGCACTTGTAACTTCAGTATTACCAGAATGGGCATTCGGCTTATTTGGTGCGGTTATTTTTGGTGCAATATTGAGCTCATTTGTTGGCTCATTGAATAGTACAACTACACTATTAACACTCGATTTCTATAAACCTATTTTTGGAAAAAATAAATCAGATAAACATATTGCTCGAGTAGGCCATATTGCTACTGTAGTCATTGGAGTTATTGTTGTAGCACTTGCACCAGTCATCTCATTATTCCCTAGTGGTCTTTATGCAGTAGTTCAACAGTTTAATGGTGTGTATAGTATGCCAGTGCTAGCTTTAATTTTAATCGCTTTCTTTTCTAAACGCACATCTAAATTGGGCGCTAAAGTGACACTCTTCACACATATAATTTTATACGCTATAATCAGCTTTGTATTTACAGAAATTAATTATCTATACACATTTAGTGTATTATTCTTTGTAGATTTAATTATTATTTTGATTTTTAACAAAGTTAAACTATCTAGTGAGTTTGATTTAAGCACGCACCAACCGAAAGTAGATATGACGCCATGGAAATATCGTTACGTTGCAGGTATTATTGTTCTTGCTTTAGTAGTAGTAAGTTATATTATCTTCTCACCACTCGTGTTGGCAAAATAAATGTTACAATTAAAACTTAATGAGTAAGAAAATAAAAGTGTACGTTAAGGACGTTTATCAGCGTGATCACGTGCACTTTAACTATGAATAAAGTTGATTTAAAAATTAGAAAGGAGGGACAACGACGATGCAAACAGTCGGAATTATACCTTCGCCAGGTATAGCACATCAACATGCAAAAAAAATAATTCCAAATGTTAAACAGTTATTGTCAAAGCGTACTAAACATAGTCAATGGAATTTCGACATCAAAGTCGATCTCATGATAGGATCTGCAGAGGATGTACATGAAAGTGTTGAAAAAGCAGCACAAATTAAAGAGGAACATCAGTGGGATTACGTTGTTTGTCTGACAGATTTGCCTAGTATTTCAGATAATAAAGTGGTTGTCAGCGACTTTAATAGTGACAAACATGTTGCAATGCTATCATTACCGTCACTAGGTTTTATTGATTTGAAGCGCAAGCTAGTTAAAACGATGACTTCATTGATTGAACAATTATATTATAATCAACCGAAAGACAAAAATGCGCCACATCCTTTTGTACGCGTGAAGGCTGTAGAACCTGACGAAGACGCCACATCAAAACAACGATATATTAATATTTTATTTATCATAAGTTGGATTCAGTTAATTGGTGGACTGACACGAGCAAATCAGCCTTGGAAAAACATCTTTAATTTTAAGAAAATCATTTCAGTTGCCTTTGCAACAGGAACTTATGTCTCAATATTTTCAATGCCATGGGAATTAAGCGTGATTTATTCACCGCTTCGACTTATCATATTGATGGTGATTGCTATACTTGGGATGGCTGGATGGCTATTCTATGCGCATCAATTGATTGAAAAGAAAACTGCTAAATCTCAGCGTGTATATCGATATATTTATAATTCAACCACACTTGTTACACTAAGTTTGATTACACTCATAAATTATGTCATTTTATATTTATTGTTAATCATCAGTATTACACTCTTTGTCCCTGTGGAATTATTTAATAGTTGGACGAGTGCCCAATCACAATTTACGTTCTCAAATTATATGAGATTGATTTGGTTTGTATCATCATTAGGACTTTTAGCTGGAGCTATGGGATCAACTGTTGAAAATGAAGAGAAAATACGTCGTATTACTTATTCTTATAGACAATATCATCGTTATAAAGAAGCTGAGCAAGAACAAAAAGAACAAGAAACTTCTCGTGATGTATCACAACAAAATGTCGAACAACAAACTTCAAGTAAAGATGAAAATAATGAACAATATGAAGGTAAAAAACAAGGACATAGAGAGGAGGATGACGCATGACAAATCAAAAAACTGTGGGTCTAGTCGTCGCTCCAGGTGTTACTGAACGCCTTGCAGAAAATCTCATACAAGAAATGCCTAAAATGTTATCTACGCATTATGATCATCAGCAAGAATGGATTTTTGATTTAGTTACTGATCCGCTTACTGGTTTTGCTGAATCTGTAGATGAAATTTTTGAGAAAGTAGCCGATTATCACGATAAGAGACAATGGGATTATGTGATAGCAATTACAGATTTACCGATGTTTGCTGACAAACAAGTGATGGCATTAGATATTAATATGGAAAATGGTGCAGCTATATTCTCATATCCGGCATTTGGCTGGCGTCCAGTAAAAAAACGTTTCAAGCATGCGATTTATAATATTATTCAAGAATTAAATGAAGCTGAACAAGAAAGTCGTAATTATGATAATAATAATCAAATAGAAAATTCAGTAAAAAAACAATTTCCGCTCTCTAAAATAGACAAAGAAACAATATATATGAAAGAAACAGACTCTTATCACTTAAGATATTTATCAAGTTCACGTTCTAGAGGCATGTTTCGCCTTGTTAGTGGAATGACATTTGCGAATAATCCATTAAATATGATGGCAAGTTTAAGTAATATAGTAGCTATTGCATTTACTACAGGTGCATTTGGACTTGTATTTACAACGATGTGGCAAATGGCTTATAACTTTTCAATGTGGCGTTTATTTGGAATTTCAATTATTGCGATTATTGGAATGCTAATATGGATAATGATGTCACATGATTTATGGGAACCAGTTAATAAAAGCAACCATAAGCGTATTACTTGGTTATACAATCTTACAACAATAATGACATTGATTTTTGCCATTATAATTTATTATATTATTCTTTATTTACTATTCTTAATTGCTGAAATCGTATTATTGCCATCAGGATTTTTAGGTCAGCAAGTTGGATTAAAAGGTCCTGCAGGCATTGATTTATATTTAAGTATTCCATGGTTTGCAGCTTCAATTTCGACAGTTGCAGGTGCAATAGGTGCTGGTTTACTTAATGATGAACTCATTAAAGAAAGCACATATGGATATCGTCAGCGTGTAAGATACGAAGAACAACGTCGATAAAAGCAGTCGCTTTTATCGACATTTTATTTTTGCAATACGAAATTTAACAGTTTATCTGTCATAGAATATAGCGATTTTATGAGAATTAATTTAAAATATTGATAACAACTTTTTTATAGAGATAACTTGAAAGTAGGGATTGAATTGATTTGTTCTAATTGTGGGGCACATTTAGAGAAGGATGATAAATTTTGTGTTAATTGTGGGCAGAGTGTGTTCGATAATCCAAAGACAAAAACTGAACATAATTTTAATAGTCAAGATAGACAATGTCCAAAGTGTCACAAAGTAGTAAATGTCGATGATAAGTTTTGTATCAATTGTGGTCATTCTCTTCAGCAAACATTATCAAATTCAAATGACAACATAGCATCACATACATATTCAAATACAAAACCTGAAATTGAAAATGAAACTGCAGATCATATTCGATTGACAGAAGAAGCCAAGCATCTATTTAATAACACAACGAAATCAATAGGTAGGCTAGCAGGGAATGATGAAAGTTTAAAATTAAATTTGCGTGACATGTTTTCTGAGGTGTTTAAATCTCACACCAAAGATGAAGCGGATGATGTATTTATTGCTGGAACAAAACGTACGACGCCACATATTAATGAAGTTTCCGAGGAGTGGGGAAGACCTTGGGTGTTCTCACGTGTATTTTTAGCTTTAGGTATCACTTTCCTAGCGTTATGGATATTAACAAATATATTTGGTAATGCCAATGCCATACCAGGTATGATATTTATTGGCGCACTATTAGTTCCTATTTCAGGATTAATCTTCTTCTTCGAATCTAATGCATTTAAAAACATTAGTATCTTTGATGTAATGAGGATGTTCTTTATTGGTGGTGTATTATCACTCATTAGTACAATGATTTTATATCAATTTGTTACATTTAGTACTGAATCGCAATATTATGGAATTATGACTATAACAGATGCGTTCATAGTAGGATTTGTTGAAGAGCTTGGAAAAGCAACTGTTGTTATTTTATTTATTAATTATTTAAAAACAAATAAAATACTCAATGGATTACTTATCGGTGCTGCTGTTGGTGCAGGGTTCGCGGTGTTTGAATCAGCTGGTTATATCTTTAGGTTTGGATTTAATTTATTTGATGGAGTTAATAATATTACTGAAATCACTATACAAAGAGGTTGGACAGCTTTAGGTAGTCACCTCGTTTGGGCAGCTATTGTTGGTGCTGCGGCAGTAATAGTGAAAGAAACAAAGCATTTCGAATGGGCGAATATCATCGATAAACGTTTTATATTTTTCTTTTTTGTGGCAGTGACATTACACGGAATATGGGATACGGAAATAACACTTTTAAGTAGTGGTTATTTAAAATATATCTTATTAATTATGATTGCATGGCTATTTATATTTATACTTATGAAAGCAGGGCTAACTCAGGTGAATCAGTTGCGTGATGAATACAATCGTTTAGAGGAAAGGTGATATAAATGAAATTCTGCCCTCATTGTGGAAATCCGATAAAAAAGGAACAGTCATTTTGTAATAAATGTGGAAAACATTTAAAGACATCGACACAAAGAAAAAGTGAAAATCAAATTGAACATATGCGTGAACAGCAATCGTATATTTCTTGTGAGGAAAGACAACATCATGATTCAACATTTTATAAAGAACAAAAACATACTGGTTGGCTAATTGTATTATCAATTATATTTGTCTTGTTGATAGCAGCGCTATTGTATGGTGCGTACTATACTTACAATCATTATATTAGTGATGAGCAAAGTCATCAAACAACACAGTCTCAGCAATCAAATGAAAGTGGTCAAAATAAGGATCAATCCACTGGTCCAAGCATTGATGTTTTTAGTGATGACTTTGATCAAGGTTATATGAAGTCAGCTTCAACAAGTGGATATAGAGGTGTTTATAATGGAATGACACGTGAAGAAGTTGAAGATAAATTTGGAACATCCAATGGTTCTGTAGAAAGTTTGAAGTGGAGTTACGAAAAATATGGTGATTTAGCTGTAGCCTACGATGATAATGAAGTTGTTAGCGTAGGTGTAGCACCTAATCATATTTCAGAAGATCAATTTTTAAGTATGTATAATGAACCGGATGATAGAAATTCAAGCCAACTCATTTATGATAGTAACAAAGATAATGACTTCTCTGTGTTAGCTAATGTTAAAAATGGATATGTTACTGTCATTGAAAATGTAAATCAAATTTAAATATAACGCTTATGGAAAGCCTAAGACCTCACAGAGTGTCTTGGGCTTTTTCTATGATTAGTGGTCAGGGTAGATTGGATATAGTATTATTCCAAGTCGCTTTAACTTTATAGTTGATGGTTTAATGAGAAAATTTTAATTGTGAGCATATATATTATGAATATATGCGAGTCATTTTATACTATAATCAATCGCGCACGATTGAAAAGAGGTGGAGATGTGAAACAAGAACAAATGAGGTTAGCGAATCAGCTTTGTTTTTCAGCATATAATGTAAGTCGTTTATTTGCTCAATTTTATGAGAAAAAGTTAAAACAGTTTGGTATTACTGACGTTATGGGAAGAGAATCCTCAAACATTAAATTCAATTGGTAGACATTTGGATTTATCTAGTAATACTTTAACCCCCTTACTAAAAAGACTTGAGCAATCTGGCTGGGTTAAAAGAGAACGTCAACAATCTGATAAACGACAGTTGATAATTACGTTAACTGACAATGGGCAACAACAACGAGAAGCTGTTTTTGAAGCAATTTCAAGTTGCTTACCACAAGAATTTGATACGACTGAGTATGATGAAACGAAATATGTGTTTGAAGAACTAGAGCAAACATTAAAACATCTCATAGAAAAATAAGAAAGGATGAGTGTTAATGAAACAATATGATGTAGTATTTTTAGGAAGTGGTCATTCAGCTTGGCATGCTGCGTTAACATTAAAGCAAAGTGGTAAGCAAGTAGCTGTAGTTGAAAAAGATACCATCGCCGGTACATGTACTAACTATGGTTGTAATGCGAAAATTTTATTAGAGGGACCTTATGAAGTGCTTGAAGAAGCCAAACAATATCCTAATATTATTGATAGTCACAATTTAGAAGTGAATTGGAAGAATTTAATGCATTACAAAGAACAAGTCATTAATCCTATGTCTGAAACCCTCACATCGATGTTTGAACAACAGGGAATTGATGTAATCATGGGGAAAGGTAAACTTGTAGATGCTCATACAATAGAGGTAAATAATACAACTTTACAATCAGATTATATTGTTATAGCAACTGGACAACATAGTCATCAATTAGATATTGAGGGTAAAGAATATACGCATGATAGTCGGGAATTTTTATCAATGCAATCTTTACCGGATAGTATCACTTTTATTGGAGCAGGTATTATCAGTATTGAATTCGCTTCTATCATGATCAAATCTGGTGTAGAGGTTAATGTGGTTCATCATACAAATCATGCACTTGAAGGGTTTAACGAATCACACGTCAATAAATTAATTCAAAAGTTAAAAGATGAA
>OIFP01000496.1_pt1 | contig 8072 bp, 9 predicted proteins | sample 1582061 | NCBI WGS metagenome assembly OIFP01 (sample SAMN07501072, study PRJEB24779) | human gut metagenome | isolation source: stool | host: human infant | place: USA: Pittsburgh, PA | reverse complement strand
CAGTAGTGGTAGACAACAACATTGTAACAAGTCGTGTACCTGATGATTTAGATGACTTCAATAGAGAAATTGTTAAAAAATTAGAAGCATAAATTGTATTTATAATGAGCTAATCTGCACTCATTATTTTGATTTTAAATTATTGATTAAGACTGTTGTTAAAGTTTTTGACTTTTTCAACAGTCTTTTTTATGTCATTAAATAAATGATAAAAAACTGAATTTTGACAGGTAAATGATATCTTGGAAATGACAACTTGAGTTTAAATGAATAAATTGTACTTTTGACTGTACTTAAGTCTTAGAACTATTGCTACACCTTGGGACTGATTTTTTAACTTTACTATAGCTAAACGGTTAAACAATTGGTAAACTCACTTTAAAAGGGTGAGTTTGAGAAAAGGAGAAAACCCATGAAAAGAAGCGATAAATATACGGATGATTATATTGAACAACGTTATGAGTCTCAACGACCTCATTACAATACATATTATCAACCAATAGGGAAACCACCGAAAAAGAAAAAAAGTAAAAGAATTTTCTTAAAAGCAATTATCACTATATTAATTTTATTGATTATATTTTTTGGTGTCATGTACTTTATTTCTTCAAGAGCAAATGTAGATGATTTAAAATCAATTGAAAATAAAAGCGATTTTGTTGCTGCCGAAAATATGCCTAACTATGTAAAAGGCGCATTTATTTCAATGGAGGATGAGCGTTTCTATAAACATCATGGCTTTGATATAAAAGGAACGACAAGGGCATTGTTTTCAACTATTAGCGATAGAGATGTGCAAGGTGGAAGTACAATTACGCAACAAGTTGTAAAGAATTATTATTACGATAATGAACGATCCTTTACAAGAAAAATCAAAGAATTATTTGTAGCGCGTAAAGTTGAAAAGCAATACAGTAAAAATCAGATTTTAAGTTTCTATATGAATAATATTTATTATGGTGATAATCAATATACTGTAGAAGGTGCTGCAAATCATTATTTTGGTGTAACGGTCGATAAAAACAATTCAAATATGAGTCAGATTAGTGTGTTACAAAGTGCTATATTAGCAAGCAAAGTAAATGCACCAAGTGTGTATGATGTAAATGATATGTCGAATAATTACATCAATAGAGTTAAAACCAATTTAGAGAAAATGAAACAACAAAATTTTATTAGTGAATCACAATATCAAGAAGCTATGTCTCAACTTGGAAATTAAACGACTAAACAAATAAAAATGGAATGAATATAATGGGATTAGTTTATAGAAGCAATATTTTATTAACCATTTATTTATGATATTATATCAATCTTTTAAAACATATTGAGTCGATAGCTAAATAAATTTAAAGGAGTAGGACAGGATGAAATCTGTTTTACTCCTTTTTTAGTGCATAAAGTAGGTATATAAAATTCAAAGTCTTTTATGAAACATCTAATGATGTGTCATAATATATGTAAGAAAAACGTTTGAATATAGAAGTAGGGATAGTAAAATGCCAAAGGTAACTAAAATAGAAGTACAAAAAAAGAATAAAGAACGCTTTAATCTCTTTTTAGATGGAGAATTTGAAATGGGGATAGATATTGATACATTAGTTAAATTTAACTTAAAAAAAGATCAAATACTTGAACCGTCAGATATGCAGAATATTCAAGAATATGATCACTACCGTCGAGGTGTTAATCTTGCAATTCAATACTTGTCTTATAAGAAACGTACTGAAAGAGAAGTTATACAGTATTTAGAAAAAAACGATATTCAAAGTAATGCTATTCAAGATGTCATTGACTATTGCTATAAGGAAAAATTTATTGATCATGAAGACTACGCAGAAAGTTTAAAAAACACCATGATACACACTACAGATAAAGGACCAGAAATATATAGACAAAAACTCTATCAATTAGGTATTGAAGTTACGATTATTGAAAAATATGTCGAAGCATATGAACAACAACAACCATTAGATGACGTCATCAAAGTTGCTAAAAAAGTGATGAAGTCTAAAAAGGGTCCTGAAGCAAAGGTAAAGCAAAAAGTAACACAGTCACTTCTCCAAAAAGGATATAAGTTTGAAACAATTCAACTAGTTATGAATGAAATAGATTTTTCTCAAGACGAAGAAACATTAGACCATTTATTGCAACGTGATTTAGAGAAAGTCTATAATAAAAATTGTAAAAAATATGACAGTGATAAAAGTGTTATTAAAACCATAGAGGCACTCATGAGAAAAGGCTATAATTATGATAAAATTAAATCTAAATTAGAAGAAAGCGGTATATCTAATGAATAAAAAGAAAATGAGTGAAATGTCCGAGCAAGAACTAAGACATGAAATACAATTATTTAAAGAAAAAATGCGTAAAGCAGAGATGAATGGCATTATGAATGAATATGATGTTTATCAAAGCAAAGTGATTATAGCAGAAAGCTATCTTGTGGATCGCAATAAAATTGAACCTGGAAAAATCTATAAACTCAATGATGGTAGTAAACAGTACTTTAAAGTAGAACGACTCAAGGGTGTATTTGCATGGGGATTTAGAATAAACAGTAGTGAACCTGAGGAAGGTCTACCATTAGCATTATTAAAATTTTAGAAGGATGTATAATTGATGGGAAGCTCAATAGTTTTAAAATTACTCAAGGTAACACATTACTATAGAAATCATAATTCAAAAAAATGGTATCGACCATTAGGTTATGATGCTGAGGACATCAACCTAAATAATATTTCTTTGCATATATATCAAGGTGAAGCATTAGGTATAATCGGAGAACCTGGATCTTCTAAAACTTTGATTGGTAGAATTTTAAGTGGTTCAGTGAAACCTGATAAAGGTAAGGTCGTCCGAACTAAAAACTTGTATTTCGGTGATATTGATGATCGAAAGATTAATAATTTAACTGTGAGCCAATATGTGAGCGAACTCGTACAACTTTTTCCTTATGAAGTAACTGAGCATAAAGTTGAACAAATTATTCAATGGGCACATTTAGGTGATTACATAGAAGAAAAGGTTTCTAATTTAAGCGAAAAATCATACGCACAACTTTTACTTAGTATTGCACGTTCTTCAAAAAACGATATTATCATTTTAAATCACGTTTTATCACATTTAGATGAAACATTTATAGAAAGAGCTACAGTTTTATCAAAAGATTATATTGAAGCTAATAAAACACTAGTCTTAATTGATAATGATGTAGAAAAGATAAGCAAAACAAGTAACTACATAACATGGGTATCACACGGCCAGATACGCAAGGAAGGTTCTCTAAATCAGGTATTACCAACTTTTAGAGAACATGAAAAAGATCGTACTAGTTTAAAATCAGAAATGGAAATTGAGAACTTTGATTATGATTGGAAGCAGAATCGCTCTCGTATTCCTGAAATGACTTATAATTTTAAAAGAATAGAACGTTATAATCATGCTAAGCCACCAAGATTTCTAGTGAGATTTTGGACCTTATTTGTCAGCTTTTTGATTGGGCTTGTTTTAATGAGCGTACTTTTCTTTAACAACTTAGGTATGGTCAAACTAGGGAACATTAATACCCAAGCATCCATACAGAATCAGAATAAAGATACTTACGAAGAAAAACTTGCATATGGATTAGCATTAGATGGATCAGTTACTTTAAACGGGTCTAAAGATTTAAAAGTACCTAAGTATAGTTTAATTACAATTACTGGAGAAAATAACAAAAGATACCGGGTCGAAATGAATCAAAAGAGATATAGTGTTAGTAAAAATCAAGTGTTTTATTTCAATCCAGCTGGGTTATACGAATCTCATACTTTTAAGAAATTGTCACCTTATATAAAATCAAATTATAGTACTTACGTAGAGTACTTTAACAGTCACTTACATCAAAAACATGATAAAGTAACAGAAACGCTTAGACCTGATAAAGATAAAAAGTATGTTGTACCGATCACGCAACAACCTATAAAAATGATATTTGGTGATAATGATAAACTGTCTGGATTTGTTATTCCAATGACAAATAAAACGGAATTGAAAAAAGCATTTAATATCACGAAAGATGTATGGATTACAAAAAGTGGAAGCGGTTATTTTATCGCTGATATGAAAGAAGAAAAATGGATTTATATTGAATTGTAGGTGTGAAAATGATAGATAATTTAATTGTATATATTAAAAACTTACCACATCTTTTTAGTTTTTGTACTCAAAGGCTTAAGCAAACATGGAAGTGGTTTGCAATTAGCCTAATTATAGGACTAGTAATTATTCTAGCATTAGAGGGATTTTTTAATTTCAACCATACTACCGATATTGTTCAAGTGCGTTGGTTATTCAGAATTTCATCATTCATCATATTCAGCATTATTATACAATCTATTTATATAGCTTATAAGTACTATATCAGAGATTTTGTTGTCATGAAGTCATTTCATATATCTGCAGTTACACCTACTATAGTTATAGCGATGTTAGGTTTAATAACAATACTTATTCTGGGGATAGTTATTATTATTCTTAAGCCTGTGAATTTTGAAGCATCAATACTTTCATTTTTATATTATTTAGTAATTTTAGCAATTTTTATCAGTGTGACTTCGATAATATTGGGCTTGCTGAGTTATGCAATTAAACATGTAAAACTGATATTTATTATAGTAAGTGCTATCAGCTTCTTTATGGTTCCAATTACATACATCCCTAATACAAATTTAAATGTGGTTAATCATATTATGATGTTAAATCCTCTGTATTATTTCGTAAATGGTAGTTCGCAAGCTATAGTATTTGGTACAATCAGCATGAGCAATTTACCTTATCATTTATATATTATTATTTTAATTGGAATCATCTGTGTGATTAATTATGCGCTTGTGCGTCACATAGCATTTGATAAATATCAAAACCAATCTAACCAAAAGAATTATTCAAAAAAGAATAAAGAAAAGGAATGTTTAAACGTAAAATTAGATAAGTAAATAGTTCAATAAAGTTATTACAATAGTACAATCTTTTATTAAATTAAGAATGCCTCAGACATCAATCAAAGTCTGAGGCATTCTTAATTTATAGGCGGTCGATGGCTAAACTGAAATTCTTTTATATCAAGTTTTCTCCAATGTTAGCATCGTAGTTAATATGAATTTTGTAACAATCAAATATATTATGAAAATAATTTACGTTGTAATTTATCTTCGCTAAATACCCACCCAATATAAGAGTGATCAATTTCATTTTCAAGTGTTAAATGTGCAATAGCTACAAAAGAATAACGACCTTTATTTAAGTATCGTAAATCCATAAGTCGAATTTCTGTTGTGCCATCATCTAATGGTGTAGTTTGCCAACGGTAAATTGAAGAAAAGTTTAAAAATGTATATATATCTTTATTACCTTTAACTTTCCATAATATCGAATCAGGAGTCATAGACTGGCGTTTAACTTTATCAGTGAAATCTACATTTTTCCATTTGGAAACACCAACATAATCATGCTTATCTGTTTGTATTGCGACCCGCCATACATGAAATTTTATTGTTGGAGCTACGAATACTTTTACTGGTGTATGCGATTGCTCAATTTTTTGGAGTGCTTGTTTTCTAATTGCTGCTTGCATCTTAAATCTTACAATATAATAGCCTATGAGAATTAATATAATTGGAAAGAAAACAATATACGGGTGAATACCTAATATCCACAATAAGACACCGGTACTTAAAATAATGAATATTATCGGATCAAAGGTATTAATCACGCTTAATTGAATCCATTTGTTAGTTATGGGACGTAATGCTTGTGTACCATAAGAATTAAAAATATCTACAAAGACATGTAAAAACACTGCTAGTTGTGCCCATAACCATACATGTAAAGGATTCGTTTGGCTAAATATTACAAATATAAAAAATGTAATTAATATAGGCCATAATATTGTAAAAGGTAATGAATGTGTGATTCCTCTGTGATGTGAAATATATGTCGCATTATCCTTTAATTTCAATACAGTATCACCGTCTGGTATTAAAGAACCTGCGATTAAAGTCGTCGCAGTAGCAGCAAATGATTCTGCCATAACTGGATCTTGCGTTGCTAAAGCTGTAAGACCCACACCCATAACGATATGTGTGGCTGTGTCCATAAATGCTCACTCTTTTCATCTTTATTTAATATATATTATAATCTAAAAGTTGAAATAACAAAATTAACTTACTTTAAATAAACATATACAAAGTAATGTATTATAGAGTCATGTTAAAGTTGAACTTAAGAATGCTTTTAACAATACATTCTTATGAAGCTAATAGAGAGGAAAGGTTTTATGTATCTAGAAAATTCTTTTAAAAAAGATATTGAAGATTGGTTTCATAAAAATCAAAGAGATATGCCTTGGAGAGAAACGACTAATCCTTATTATATATGGCTAAGTGAAGTGACAACAGACGCAAGTAAACACTGTTATCGATTACTACTATAGATTTATACATAGGTTCCCTACAATACAGTCGTTGAGCGAAGCTAATGAAGATGAAGTGCTGAAGTATTGGGAAGGGTTGGGCTATTATAGCAGAGCGCGTAATTTCCATACTGCCGTAAAAGAAGTTAATAATAATTATGATGGTGAGGTACCATACGATCCTGAATCATTTAAAAAGTTAAAAGGTGTGGGTCCATATACTCAGGCGGCGGTCATGAGTATAGCTTTCAATCATCCTTTAGCAACTGTCGATGGTAATGTTTTTAGAGTATGGTCACGATTAAACAATGACTATCGTGATATAAAGTTACAGTCCACTCGAAAAGCATTCGAACAAGAATTACACCCGTATGTGTTGAAGGATGCGGGAACATTTAATCAAGCAATGATGGAGCTAGGGGCGTTAGTATGTACGCCAAAATCACCATTGTGTTTGTTTTGTCCTATTCAAGAACACTGTGAGGCATTTCATATGGGGACTACACAAGAATTACCAGTAAAAACCAAAAGTTTAAATAAGAAAACCATTGAGCAAAAAGTTTTTCTTATTCGTAATGATAATGGTCAATATTTACTTGAAAAGCGTAAAGAAAAACTTCTTAATGGTATGTGGCAATTTCCAATGAGAGAACAAACAAATGCAAACGATGTGATATCTGATGATTTAGGAAAAAGTATCGAAACAATTAACGAACCAGTATTTAAATTAAAGCATCAATTTACCCATCTTACATGGGAAATTAAAGTATACAATGTTACAGCACCTCTTAATATAAAGGAAAATGATTTACCTAAACAAATGACGTGGTTTAATTTAGATGATAGGGAGCAGTATACATTTCCCGTACCAATGGATAAAATATATAAGTTTATTGAAGGTTAATTTATAAACATCAATCTCAAATGCCACTTATAAATGATAGGTTAATCAAGCATATTAAAATATGATATAATCTAAATGGTTAAATACGATAAAGGTGGTGTGGAGTATGGTAAAGGAATCCATACCTAAAGAAGGAGAAAACATTAAGATTCAAAGTTATAAACATGATGGTAATATTCATCGTGTCTGGTCAGAAACCACAATTTTAAAGGGAACGGAACATGTGATTATTGGTGGTAATGATCACACTTTAGTAACTGAAAGTGATGGGCGTACATGGATTACTCGAGAACCAGCAATTGTGTACTTTCATTCTGAATATTGGTTTAATGTTATTTGTATGTTTAGAGAAGATGGTATTTATTATTATTGTAATTTATCTTCGCCTTTTGCATGTGACGAAGAAGCGTTAAAATATATTGATTATGATTTAGATATCAAAGTTTATCCGAACGGAAAATATCATTTACTTGATGAAGATGAGTACGAGCAACATATGAACCAAATGAATTATCCACACGATATCGATATTATTTTAAGAAGAAATGTTGATATTTTACAACAATGGATAGAACAAAAAAAGGGGCCTTTTGCTCCTGACTTTATAAAGGTATGGAAAGAACGTTATAAAAAAATTAGAGATTATTAAGCAAAATAGATGTAAATAAGAATAAAATATTTTATATTGTAAAAGTAATCTATAAAAATTCA
>OIFP01000482.1_pt1 | contig 8296 bp, 9 predicted proteins | sample 1582061 | NCBI WGS metagenome assembly OIFP01 (sample SAMN07501072, study PRJEB24779) | human gut metagenome | isolation source: stool | host: human infant | place: USA: Pittsburgh, PA | reverse complement strand
TCTGCCAAGTGGTCTGCAAGCTCTGGCTTCCTGAATGATCCTCGTTTCTCTCCATTTGGGAAATTAGCACCCCAATCCAAGGCTGACTTTGCCTTTCTCTTGCATGGTTACTATCACTTGAAACAAGACAATGGTGTTATGGCCATCGTCCTACCTCATGGGGTGCTCTTCCGTGGTAATGCCGAAGGGACCATTCGTAAGGCTTTGTTGAAAGAAGGTGCTATTGATACGGTTATCGGTCTGCCTGCTAATATTTTCTTTAACACCAGTATTCCGACGACGGTTATCATTCTCAAAAAGAACCGCACCAATCGTGATGTTTACTTTATCGATGCCTCTAAGGAGTTTGATAAAGGGAAAAATCAGAATATCATGACGGACGCTCATATTGAGAAGATTCTTGATGCTTATAAGAGCCGTGAGGATATGGACAAGTTTGCCCATCTGGCTAGCTTTGAAGAGATTGTGGAAAATGACTACAACCTTAATATTCCTCGTTATGTAGATACCTTTGAGGAAGAAGAAGTGGAGCCCTTGACCGAGATTGTGACTAAGATTAATCAGACCAATGCGACGATTGAAAGTCAGACAGCATCACTTCTTGACATGCTTGGACAGCTTCATGGAACAACCAAAGAAGCAGACGAAGAACTCAAGGCTTTTGTGGAAGCATTTAAGGGGTAGTTGCAAGCTTTCATTTACTTTTTCCGAATAATAGAAGTAGAGGGGGCAACCCTCTATTTTTTCTTAAGGAGAAGTAGATGGAAAAAAGACACAAGCATGTCTCACCGACCTTGGACATCATGGCCAAGAAGATTTTTAGTTTGCCAGAAGTGACGACGGCATTTATTCGAGATATTTTGGATTTGGATGTTGTGGATGCTCAGATTTTGGAGGGGACACAGCTTCATAAAAAGGACTTTGACGAGGATGAGCTTTTCTCAACTTCAGTGGATGTTCGAGCCAAGTTGAATGATGGAACTGAGGTTATCATTGAGATTCAGGTGCGTAAGCAGCATTATTTTCTCAATCGTTTTCATTATTATTTGGCTAACCAGCTGGTGGAAAATGTGTAGCAATTACGGCAACAAGGGCAGACGCATAAGATGTATGAGCAAATGGAGCCAGTTTATGGCATAGCTATCTTGGAGAAGACCTTGTTGCCAGATGAGGAGTCCCCGATTAATACTTATTGGATGGCCAATAGTAGAACGGGGAGGGCTTTGAATGCCTACTATAAGGATGGAAAACGGCAAAAACTTCTTCAGATTGCCTTTTTAGAGTTGGATAAGTATAATAAAGGTAAACATATTACGGATGAAGGGCGGCAGTGGCTAGAGTTCTTTGGAAATCTCCCAGTTTCTAAGGCACCTAGCCGAGCGGTCACGCATGCCGATTCATTACTGGATTCATCCAGCTGGACACAGGAGGAAAAGGCGATGATTGATGAACGCATACGTATTCAAGAAAATTATGACATGACTATGGAAACAGCTATCGATGAAGCACGTGAAGAAGGCTTGGAACAAGGTCGTCATGAGGAGCGCTTAGAGTTGATTCGTAAGATGCTCTCAAGAGGTCTATCACTAGAAGTTGTGTCAGATGTGACTGGTCTATCACTTGAAGAACTAGAGGTATTGTGATCGTAAGATCTAGCCGATTAAATCATTTTTTTGAACAGAAAGAGGTATTTTTGCCTCTTTCTTATTTTTTGCTGTTTAACATTTGTAATACTAAAACATTCGAAAAATAATACTTTGAATCGTAAAATTAAAAAAGACTATCAAACGTTTGACAGAAATCTGAGAAAAAGGATTTCAGGTATTTCTCAAATTTTATTTGATAGTTCTTACTAAATAGGGCTTTTTAAGGACTTGTTAAAATGGATTACTTAGCCTTTTATTTTGTTTTGTTTTGAATTTTAAAAAAGCATCATTAAATATATTGAATATTTGAGATTATCTGTTTCTAGTTTCAAGAATAGCTTGGGACTAAAATGGAGAGATTGTGAAAGTTGTCAGTCTTTTGCCAAATACTCAGGTCGCCTAGAACAACGACCTAAAAACCACTGTAACAAGCAGTCAGTTTGCCTCAGAAGATATTCGCTTTAATTTTCTTTTGAATGAGAAATCTGTGGATGTAATCTCAAGTAAAGTCATGGCGGTTATGGCATCTGAAACATTAGCTTCAGAAGCAACTTCGATTGCAAGCTCTGAAGATGTTGTCAAAGAGATTGGCAGTGATTTGTCAGAATTGGCGGAAGGCAAGAAGGATGACACACCTAAAAATATCGCCCGTATTTATAAAGCAACCGAGGCTAATCAGGTAGTTAAGTCTTCTGAAAGTCAGGGTGATTCTTCCAAAGAAAAAGGAAAATCTCAGACTTCAATGGTTCTCTTTCTTGTCGGAGTTGCTGTTACACTAAGTATATCTACAATTTATTTTACTAAACAAGGTAAGAAAGCAGGGAAATAATAGGGAAGAAGTATCCAGTTAGATAGGTTTTTTACGTATGCCTAGCAATACCAACAAAGCAAATGTCGTTACAATGACAGAAGCAGATGCACTAGCCCAAGGAAAACGACACACGTCTAAAGAGTAATACAAAAGCTGGACATCTTGTCCAGTTTTTTTGTAAAACGACTCACATTTTACCACTTTTATCTGAAAATTTGATATACTGAGACTATTAAAGATACTTGAAAGAGAGGTTAATTGACTCTTTTTCAGTACAAGAAAGGAATAAAAATATGATTTGGATTATTATTGCCATTATTGTTGTTCTTGTGATTTTTGTTATTGCAAGTTATAACGGCTTGGTTAAAAGCCGTATGCAAACCAAGGAGGCGTGGAGTCAAATTGATGTTCAATTGAAACGTCGTAATGACCTCCTTCCTAACTTGATTGAAACGGTTAAAGGTTACGCTAAATATGAAGGTTCAACGCTTGAAAAAGTAGCAGAACTTCGTAATCAGGTAGCAGCTGCGACTTCTCCTGCACAAGCTATGCGTGCCAGTGATGAATTGACTCGTCAGGTTTCTGGAATCTTTGCGGTAGCTGAAAGTTACCCTGATCTTAAGGCTAGTGCCAACTTCAGCCAGCTTCAAGAAGAGTTGACGAACACTGAAAATAAAATTGCCTATTCGCGTCAACTTTATAACAGTGTGACAAGTAACTACAATGTGAAATTGGAAACATTCCCAAGCAATGTTATTGCCAAGATGTTTAGCTTTAAGGCTGCTGAATTCCTTGAAACACCAGAAGAAGAAAAAGCTGTGCCTAAAGTTGATTTCAGTGGACTAGGTAACTAATATGTTATTTGATCAGATTGCTCGAAATAAGAGAAAGACTTGGCTTTTGCTTCTGGTCTTTTTCCTCTTGTTGGGCCTTGTTGGTTATGGTGTCGGCTATCTTTGGTTAGGTTCAGGATTTGGTGGTCTGATTCTTGCCTTAGTTATTGGTTTTATCTATGTCGTTACCATGATTTTCCAATCAACTAATGTCGTTATGGCTATGAACGGTGCACGAGAGGTTGATGAACAAACAGCTCCAAACCTTTATCATGTGGTCGAGGACATGGCTATGGTGGCCCAAATCCCAATGCCACGTGTCTTTATTGTCGATGATCCTTCAATGAATGCTTTTGCGACCGGATCAAGCCCTAAGAACGCGGCAGTAGCTGCTACGACAGGTCTTCTTGCGGTTATGAATCGTGAGGAACTTGAAGGAGTTATCGGACATGAAGTAAGTCATATTCGCAACTACGATATCCGCATCTCTACCATAGCAGTTGCCTTAGCATCTGCCATTACCATGCTAGCTGGGATGGCTCGTAATATGATGTTCTGGGGTGGAGGTCGTCGTAGAAATGATGATGACCGTAATGGAAGTAGCGGTTTGGAAATTATTCTTCTCATTATTTCTTTGATTGCCATTATTCTGGCGCCTTTGGCAGCTACTTTGGTTCAGTTGGCTATTTCACGCCAGCGTGAATTTTTAGCTGATGCTTCTAGCGTCGAATTGACACGTAACCCACAAGGTATGATTAACGCTCTGCTCAAACTTGATAATAGTGCGCCAATGCAACATCACGTGGATGATGCTAGCGCAGCCCTCTTTATCAATGACCCTAAAAAGGAATCTGGTTTGCAGAAGCTCTTTTATACCCACCCACCAATTTCAGAACGGGTGGAACGTTTGAAACAAATGTAATACGGGAGAGGCTAATCGTGTGATTGGTCTCTTTCTTTTAGCAGTTATTTTCTTTTTTTATTAAATAAGTAAGTATTATACCTAGCCAAGTCAACATATTTCTGGCATAATAGATATATGAAACTAACGATTCAACGAATGGCTCGGATAGCTATTCTGTCAGCTCTGGCAGTAGGATTGCGGTCAGCATTTATAGGGTTGCCAAATATTCAGCCTATTACAGCTATGTTTTTTGTGGCTGTTCTTTATTTGGGGTTACTAGATGGTCTCTTGATTATGGCTTTGACCATGTCAATCTCAGGATTCATCTTTGGCTTTGGTCCCTGGGTTTTTAATCAAATCTTGGCCTTCGGCATTTTGATGGCTCTTTGGAGCTTGATTGCACCTAGGTTATCACTTGTTTGGCAGATTGCTTTGGTAACTACTTTGTCCTTTCTCTACGGAGTTCTCCTGGATTATAGTTATGGCCTCCTATTTAAGAGCGGTCTTACCTTTGTTGTTTCTGGCCTTCTTTATGATACCTATCATGCAGTATCGACGCTTCTATTCTATCCATTCATCCAGTCTATTTTTAGGAGGTTTTTGAAATGAAAAAATTATTGATATATTTAGCTCTTGCCTTTTCTCTTGTTACTTTAGCTGCTTGTGGAAAAAATGAGGCTGCTAAACCTACTAATAGCACAAACAATCATCAGTCTAAGGTTCAAGGTCAGGTTACTTTGATTTTAAAAACTGAAAAGGAAAGTAAGAAAAAATCTGTAGAATTCAAAAAAGGTGATACGGTCCTTGATGTTTTAAAAGAAATATATCCTGTTCAAGAAAATGATGGTTTTATTACTGAAATTGATGGAATTTCTCAAGACAAGGAGAAGGGGATTTATTGGATGTTTGATGTCAATGGAAAAATCGGTGAGAAAGCCGCTAATCAACTTAAAGTTCAAGATGGTGATGAAATTAAATTCTATCAAGAAAAGTATAATTAAGATTTTAGACTCTAATTCAGAGTCTTTTTTTATAAAGTTCGGAAATAGGTCTAATAATTTTTTCAAAAAAGTCGGAAAATTGCAAAATAACTGACGATTTACAGAAAAATAGTTTACTTTTGTTTTAAAAGTGATATCATAAAAGGGTACTACATAAAGTAAGGAGAATACGGTTTGGCTTTTAACAAATTGGAAAGCAGTAACAACCAGGAAATCATCTCTGAAGAAGTTGGTATCTTGAAAGAATTGTTGGATGATGCAACACTAGGAATGGCTGGAGAGCAAGGCCTCACAACTATCCAACATTTGGTTGAACTTTATGATGAAGGTGACTATGTGGCCCTTACACAAGCCATTTCAGAAATGACAAATGACGATATGGTCGTTGCATCACGTTATTTCTCTTTGTTACCTCTCTTGATTAATATCTCTGAGGACGTGGATTTGGCTTATGAAGTCAACCACAAAAATAATATTGATGAATCTTATTTAGGTAAGTTGTCTGAAACCTTTGATGTTGTCGCTGAAAGCGACAATGCGCGTGACATTCTTGAAAATGTTAATGTCGTGCCGGTATTGACAGCTCACCCAACTCAGGTTCAACGTAAAACCATGCTTGAATTGACTAACCACATTCACGAACTTCTCCGTAAACATCGTGACGTTAAGGCTGGTCTTATTAACAAGGATAAATGGTATGCGGATTTGCGTCGTTATGTAGAAATTATGATGCAAACGGATATCATTCGTGAGAAGAAACTTAAGGTTAAAAACGAAATCACTAACGTTATGGAGTATTACAACTCCTCATTGATTAAGGCGATTACCAACTTATCGCATGAATTCAAACGTTTAGCGGTTGAAAAAGGTATCGAACTTAATAATCCAACACCTATTACAATGGGAATGTGGATTGGTGGTGACCGTGACGGGAACCCATTTGTAACGGCAGAAACTCTTAAACTTTCTGCGACAGTACAAAGTGAAGTTATCCTCAATTACTATATTGAAAAAGTTGATAACCTTTACCGCTCATTCTCACTCTCATCACGTTTGACTGAAGTTTCAGAAACAGTAGCAGAAATGGCGAAACTTTCTCCAGATACATCTGTTTACCGTGAAAATGAACCATACCGTCGTGCTTTTAGTTACATTCAATCTAAATTGATTCAGACGTTTCTTTTCTTCAAAGAAGGTAACTTTAGCAAGGAAAGAGTTGCTAAGCGTCTTTCTGAAAATGTTCGTCTTGGATCAGTATCAACAGGCGAAGTAGTAGCTGATTTTGTGCAAGAACGTCTCAGCCAAAGTCTTCAAGCTGTCTCACAACAAACTACCGAGTTTTATGAAACAGCTGAAGCTTTCCATGATGATCTTTTGGCAATTAAAAATTCACTTCTCGAAAATGATGATTCTGTCTTGATTTCCGGTGATTTTGAAGAGCTTCTTCAAGCCGTTGAAGTCTTTGGATTCTACCTTGCAACAATTGATATGCGTCAGGATTCAAGCGTTCATGAAGCTTGTGTGGCAGAGTTGCTTAAATCTGCAAACATTGTTGACAACTATAGTGAATTGACAGAGGTTGAAAAGGTTGCTGTTCTTCTCAAGGAATTGCAAGAAGATCCACGTACCTTATCATCAACAAATGTATCTAAGTCTGAAATACTTGAAAAAGAATTGGCTATCTTCCGTACTGCTCGTCTTTTGAAGGACTATATTGGTGAAGAAGTCATCAAACAACATATCATCTCTCACACTGAGAGCGTCTCAGATATGTTTGAGTTAGCCATCCTTCTTAAAGAAGTTGGTTTAGTTGATACTGAGCGTGCGCGTGTCCAAATCGTTCCACTATTTGAAACCATCGAAGACTTGGAAAACTCTAATGAAATCATGAAACAATACCTTGGCTATGATATTGTTAAACGATGGATTAAGAACAGTAATAACTACCAAGAAATCATGTTGGGTTACTCAGATTCAAACAAAGATGGTGGTTACCTTTCTTCGGGTTGGACACTCTACAAAGCTCAAAACGAATTGACCAAGATTGGTGAAGAGCGCGGCATTAAAATTACTTTCTTCCATGGCCGTGGTGGCACTGTTGGTCGTGGTGGTGGACCATCTTACGATGCTATTACATCTCAACCATTTGGTACTATTAAAGACCGTATCCGTTTGACAGAGCAAGGTGAGGTTATCGGTAATAAATATGGTAATAAGGATGCAGCATACTACAATCTTGAGATGCTTGTTTCAGCTGCTCTTGACCGTATGGTGACACGTCAAATTGCCGATCCAGAAGAATTGGTTGATTTCCGTGAAATTATGGACGGAATCGTTCACGATTCAAATGTTATTTATCGTGACCTTGTCTTTGGAAATGAACATTTCTACGATTACTTCTTTGAAGCAAGTCCAATTAAAGAAGTATCAAGTTTAAATATCGGTTCTCGTCCAGCAGCTCGTAAGACTATTACTGAGATTTCAGGGCTTCGTGCCATTCCTTGGGTATTCTCATGGTCACAAAACCGTATCATGTTCCCAGGTTGGTATGGTGTGGGTTCTGCCTTTAATCACTATATTAAAGCCGAAGAAGGAAACCTTGAAAAACTTCAACACATGTTTGAAACATGGCCATTCTTCCGTTCACTTTTGTCTAACGTGGATATGGTGCTTTCAAAATCAGATATGAATATTGCCTTCCACTATGCACAGTTGGCAGAGAGTGAAGAAGTTCGTAGTGTCTTTAACATCATTTTGGATGAGTGGCAGCTAACTAAGAATGTCATTCTTGCGATTGAAAAACATGATGACTTCCTTGACGAAAGCCCATCTCTTAAAGCAAGTTTGGATTTCCGCTTGCCATACTTCAACGTCTTGAACTACATCCAAATTGAATTGATTAAACGTCTTCGTAATAATAATCTGACTGATGACGAAATTAGTCTTATTCATATTACTATCAACGGTATTGCAACAGGACTTCGTAACTCTGGTTAATAAAGTGAAGTTCATCGCTTCGGTGGTGAGCTTTTTGTTATAATGAAAATTCTGATATAATATAACCATGATTGCTATGGAAACGATTGAAAATCTGAACAGAG
>OIFP01000479.1_pt1 | contig 8355 bp, 7 predicted proteins | sample 1582061 | NCBI WGS metagenome assembly OIFP01 (sample SAMN07501072, study PRJEB24779) | human gut metagenome | isolation source: stool | host: human infant | place: USA: Pittsburgh, PA | reverse complement strand
GAAAATGATTTATAATCAAGGAAAGTTCCATAATGGAGCTTTTTTTTTTTTTTTTTCGAATAAAGAAAAGGAGGTATCTATATGAATAATTTTGAACTTTTTAAACTTAAAGCCGCTGGGTTGACGAATTTGAATATCTTAAATATTTTGGACTATCAAAAGACTAAAGATAGAAAATTGAGTTTACGTGATATGGCAGTGGTATCCAAGTCTAAAAATGCAGTACTCTTTATGGAAAAGTATAAGAGTTTAGATATTAAGCAACTCAAAGAACAGTTTGAACGTTTTCCTACGTTATCGATTTTTGATAAAGAATATCCCATTGAGCTGAAGCACACCTATAATCCTCCTGTTCTCCTTTATTATCAGGGAAATCTTGATTTACTGATTAAACCAAAGCTAGCTGTTGTTGGGGCAAGAAATTGTTCTGAAACAGGCAAGCAGTCTGTTCGAAAAATTGTTAGTGAACTTGGTAATCAGTTTACTATTGTGAGTGGATTGGCGCGTGGAATTGATACTTGTGCGCATATGGAGTCCTTGAAAAATAAGGGAAACACTATTGCAGTTATCGGGACAGGACTTGATGTTTATTATCCTAAAGAAAATAAAGCTTTGCAGGACTATATGGCTAAAAACCATTTAGTTCTTACAGAATATGGACCGGGGGAACAGCCTCTCAAGTACCATTTTCCTGAACGAAATCGGATTATTTCTGGATTGTGTCAAGGAGTTATGGTCGTAGAAGCTAAGCTTCGCTCGGGAAGCCTGATTACTTGTGAGCGTGCCATGGAAGAAGGTAGAGATGTTTTTGCTATTCCAGGAAATATTTTAGATGGAAAGTCAGACGGATGCCATCACTTGATTCAGGAGGGTGCAAAGTGCATCACGACAGGGTTTGACATTCTTTCAGAGTTTTCTTGAAAATCAAAGTTCTCCTATAGAGATAAAGTTTTTTATTGACAGTTAAAGAAAAGGAAGGTATCATGTTAGTTGCTTGGTTCAAGATGTTTCATTTTTTAATGTCTTGTGACTAGATTTTAGACAGATTAGTGGCGCAGCCAGTTTATAATATTACAAGGAAATAGTCTATGGCGACAGCAACGAAAACTAAAACAACAAAGAAAACGACAGCCAAAAAGGCGACTAAAAAGAGGGCGACACCAAAGAAAAATTTGGTCATCGTGGAGTCTCCTGCCAAAGCAAAAACTATTGAAAAGTACCTTGGGCGCAATTATAAAGTTGTAGCCTCTGTTGGGCATATCCGTGATTTGAAAAAATCAAGTATGTCTATTGATTTTGAAAACAACTACGAACCTCAGTACATTAATATTCGAGGTAAAGGACCTCTTATCAATGAATTGAAGAAAGAGGCTAAAAAAGCTAAGCAAGTCTTTCTCGCAAGTGACCCGGACCGTGAAGGGGAAGCCATTTCATGGCATTTGTCACATATTCTTGGTTTAGAGCCAGAGGAAAAAAATCGTGTCGTCTTTAACGAAATTACTAAAGATGCAGTGAAGAATGCCTTTGTGGAGCCACGCGCCATTGACATGGACTTGGTAGATGCGCAGCAAGCTCGTCGTGTCTTGGACCGTATTGTGGGTTACTCCATTTCACCTCTTCTTTGGAAGAAGGTTAAGAAAGGTCTTTCTGCAGGTCGGGTGCAATCGGTAGCTCTTAAGCTTATTATTGACCGTGAGAATGAAATTAAGGCCTTTAAACCAGAAGAATATTGGACAATTGATGGTTCCTTTAAGAAGGGTACTAAGAAATTTCAGGCTAGTTTCTATGGCTTGGATGGTAAAAAGCTTAAGCTCAACAATAATGACGATGTTCAAGCCGTTCTGTCTCGTATCACAAGTGATGATTTTAATGTAGATAAGGTAGAGAAAAAAGAACGCCGTCGTAATGCACCATTGCCATATACAACCTCATCTCTCCAACAGGATGCTGCTAATAAGATTAACTTCCGTACACGTAAGACCATGATGGTTGCCCAACAGTTGTATGAAGGGATTAATCTGGGTTCAGGAGCTCAAGGTTTGATTACCTATATGCGTACGGACTCAACACGTATCAGTCCGGTTGCTCAAAACCAGGCTGCTGAATTTATTACAGAACGCTTTGGTTCTAAGTATTCAAAACACGGTAGCAAGGTGAAAAATAGTTCGGGAGCACAAGATGCTCATGAGGCTATCCGTCCGTCAAATGTTTTCCAAACACCAGAAAGTATCGCTAAGTATTTGGATAAGGATCAGCTTAAGCTCTATACTCTTATCTGGAATCGTTTTGTAGCGAGTCAAATGACAGCAGCAGTATTTGATACGATGAAGGTGACCTTGTCTCAAAACGGAGTCATTTTCACAGCAAATGGTAGCCAAATCAAGTTTGACGGTTATATGGCCGTTTACAACGACTCTGATAAAAATAAAATGCTTCCTGATATGGCTGAAGGTGATACGGTTAAGAAGGTTGTGACAACGCCTGAACAACACTTTACGCAACCACCTGCACGCTATTCTGAAGCGACATTGATTAAGACTTTGGAAGAAAATGGCGTTGGTCGTCCGTCAACATATGCGCCAACGCTTGATGTTATCCAACGTCGCTACTATGTCAAATTGGTGGCTAAACGTTTTGAACCAACTGAACTTGGTGAAATTGTTAATAGCCTAATCGTAGAGTTCTTCCCAGACATCGTGGATGTTAAATTCACTGCCGAGATGGAAGGTAAACTCGATAAAGTTGAAATCGGTAAGGAACAATGGCAGAAGGTTATTGATGAATTCTTCAAACCTTTCCAAAAAGAATTGGAAAAAGCTGAAGAAGGAATTGAAAAAATCCAAATCAAAGATGAGCCTGCTGGTTTTGATTGCGACCTGTGTGGTCACCCAATGGTCATCAAACTTGGTCGATATGGTAAGTTCTACGCATGTAGTAACTTCCCAGACTGTCACAATACTAAGGCCATAACCAAAGAAATTGGCGTTACTTGTCCAACCTGTGGTCAGGGTCAGGTCATCGAACGTAAGACAAAACGTAATCGTGTCTTTTATGGTTGTGACCGCTATCCTGACTGTGAATTTACGTCGTGGGATATCCCTGTTGGACGTAACTGTCCTAAATCAGGCGATTACCTCGTCGAGAAGAAAGTACGTGGTGGTGGCAAACAAGTCATCTGTAGTAACGAAGAGTGTGACTACAAAGAATCTGTTGTTAAATAAAGACATAGCTATCTCAAGTTAAGACTTGGGATAGTTTTTTGTCTTTTATCCAAAAAACTGATACTTTCCTTAAATTTGTTTTTTATACTAAGAATGAAAAGAAAGGAGAGTTATTATGAAACGTTTAAGTCTATCAGGTTTCCAACTCAAATATATAGCCCTCATTACTATGGTATTCGACCATATTCATTATTTTTTTGATTATACAGGGAAAATACCTATTTGGTTTACTATGATTGGGAGATTAGCGGCACCCTTGTTCCTTTTTGCTGTGATTGAAGGTTTCGTTCATACACACAATCGAAAAAAATACTTCCTAAAGATTTATGCTTTAGCAATTTTGATGGGATTGATTCAGTTTGGTTTCTATAATTTTCTACATCCTCTAGTTAGACCAGATGGTTTCTTTCCACAAAATATGATGCTGTCGTCATTCGCAATTTTGCTCGTTGCCCTTCAAGGTATTGCTTGGATTCAAGAAAAGAAATACCTTAAAGGGATACCAACTTTACTTTTTCCATTGTTACTTCCATGGTTAATGGTACCTTTTTATCTGCTAAGCGCAAACAAACCTATGTTAGGTTTTCTACTAAATTTACTCAATTTTACAGTGCTGCCAGTTCATACATTTATCAGTGACGGAGGAACGTGGTTACTTTTGACTGGTATCGCTATGTATCTTTGTCATAAGAATCTTAAGAAAGAAGTGCTTGCTTTTGTGAGTGTTAGTCTTGTTTGGGTACTAATGGCGATTGTTCTAGGCAGACCTTCTTTTCACGATTTAATGTTTAAATACATTGAATGGATGGAAATATTTGCATCTCCTTTGATGCTTTGCTATAACGGTGAGAGGGGGAAAGGGTCAAAATATTTGTTCTACATCTTTTATCCAAGTCATATTTATCTACTTTATGCCTTGTCAGTTGTCTTCTATAGATGATATGATAAAGGTAATTTTGTACGAAAGGAAAGCTTATGGCTCAAATACTTGTTATTGATGATCAAGAAGATATTGTGAAATTGGTTGTAAAAGCTTTGGAGCTTCAAAATCATAAGGTGACGGGGTTTACAAGTGTTTTAGATTTGGATAAGAACTCGTTGCCACGGTTTGACTTGATATTGCTGGATATTATGATGCCTGATGTTGACGGTCTACAGTTTTGCCATGAGATTCGAAATCAGGTGGATTGCCCTATCCTTTTTATTACAGCTAAAACGCAAGAGGCAGACATCGTCCAAGGTTTGACCTATGGGGCGGATGATTATATTTGCAAGCCATTTGGGGTTAAAGAACTGCAAGCGCGTGTTGCGGCTCACTTGAGACGTGAAAATCGAGAACGTCACCATAAGCTTTCACTTGGGGATTTTCAGTTTGATTTGTCGGCTCAGGAGCTTTATCTTGAGAATCACTTGTTAGATTTGACGAAGTCGGAGTACAGTATTTGTCAATTTTTGGCTGAAAATAAGGGACAAGTCTTTTCAAAAGAACAAATCTACACGCATTTGTACGGCTATGAGGATAAAGGAAGTCCAACAGCAGTGGCTGAACATATAAAAAATATCCGTGCAAAGCTCAAAGAAGTTGGGCAAAATCCTATTGAAACAGTCTGGGGGATTGGTTACAAGTGGCACTAATAAAAAAACGAGAACACTCTCTAAGAACAATCTTGTTATCTTATGTCGTTAGCCTGACGATCCTCTCGGCAATCAGCAGTCTTCTTATTTTGTATTTGTTCAGCTTGTCTTATCGTTTTGGAGTTGTGATTCCAGCAAATCAAGTTGAGAGTGATTTGTCTGCTGTGAGAAGTGATATTGAAACTTCTAAGGTCTTTAATCCCGAGATTTTACCTGATGGCACGAGTTATGTCTTTTTAACTAGAGATTTTAAGTTTAAAAAGTCTAACATGCCTGTTAACTTGCAAGAAGAATCCTTACTAAATTACCAATTCAAGAATGCTCACGGTGGTATATACGGCTATTTTCAGTCTTTTGAACGGTCAGATGGTATAGTCATTGTTAACTATCAATTATCACCTAGGTATCATAATGCGTGGATGAATCAGCATTTTCCAAATGCTGATCTATTGATGATTGGCTCAATGATTGTATTCATTCTCCTCATATTTATTATTTTAACTTTTTACTATGCAAATAAATTAAGCCAGCAGCTTAAACCTATATTAAAAGTTACTGAAAAAATTTCCCAACAAGATTTGGATTTTCAAACTTCTCAGTCTAATATTAAGGAATTCAATCAGGTTTTAAGTGGTTTGGATCACATGCGGGTAGCACTTCGTGAGTCCTTGATGGAAAATTGGAAGGCAGAGCAAGATAAGCAAAATCAGATTTCCGCCCTGACACATGATTTAAAGACACCACTGACAGTCGCCCGTGGGAATGCAGACCTCTTAGCCATGACGCCCTTAGATGTAGAACAGATGGACTTGTTAGAGCATTTTCAAAAGGGGATTACACAGGTTGATGCTTATGTTAAAGAGTTGTCCGAACTCAACAAAACGAGTTTGACGAAAAGCTTGACGCTTGAAGACATTTCGGTTAAGGATTTTGTTGAAGACATTTACGATCAAACTTTGTCATTAGCTCAAACGAAACAAATCAATGTGGTATTTGACAAGAAGGAAATTGCGAAAGAAAGCATAGTCAATTTGGACTGGTCCTTGTTGAATCGAGCTATTATGAATATTGTTTCAAATGCCGTAGAGCATACACCCAGTGGCAGTCAGTTGCTCCTGACCGCTAGGGTAGAAGAAGATGAATTCAAGTTTATCTGCCTTGATTCTGGTCCTGGATTTTCCCTTGAATCTCTTGAAAAGGCTACTCAGCTCTTTTATCAAGAGGATAAAAGCAGACAGAGCCGCAATCATAGTGGCCTTGGTCTGACTATTGCTAATGATATTATTCGCTTACACCATGGTAGTCTTGCTCTTTCAAATGACAATGGCACGGGTGGTGCTAAAGTGACTATCATTTTACCCCTTTAAATACAGATGACTCCTAGTCGCCAGACGAGGAGTTTTTTGCTATACTACTAAGAGTAAAAATGAAGAAAGATTTGTGGGAATAGGATTTTATCTTATTCCCGAAGAGGTATTAGTGTCATGTCTCAATCAAAAGCAGATTATATTAACGTGATTGGAGCTGGTTTGGCCGGATCCGAGGCGGCTTATCAGATTGCCAAACGTGGTATTCCAGTAAAACTTTATGAAATGCGTGGGGTCAAAGCAACACCACAGCATAAGACAACAAATTTTGCAGAATTGGTTTGCTCTAACTCTTTCCGTGGCGATAGCTTGACAAATGCTGTAGGGCTTCTTAAAGAAGAAATGCGTCGTTTGGATTCTATCATTATGCGTAATGGAGAAGCTCACCGTGTTCCAGCTGGTGGTGCCATGGCGGTGGACCGTGAAGGTTATGCAGAAGCAGTGACAGCTGAAATTGAGAACAATCCATTAATTGAAGTTATCCGTGAAGAAATCACAGAGATTCCTGATGATGCCATTACAGTTATTGCCTCAGGACCATTGACTTCTGATGCTTTGGCTGAAAAAATTCATGAGCTTAACGGTGGAGATGGCTTCTATTTCTATGATGCCGCTGCACCAATCGTTGATAAAGCGACTATCGACATGAACAAAGTCTACCTTAAGTCACGCTATGACAAGGGTGAAGCAGCTTACTTAAACTGTCCAATGACCAAGGAAGAGTTCATGGCCTTCCATGAGGCCTTGACAACAGCTGAAGCAGCTCCTTTGAATTCTTTTGAAAAAGAAAAGTATTTCGAGGGCTGTATGCCTATTGAGGTCATGGCTAAACGTGGTATCAAGACAATGCTCTATGGTCCTATGAAACCAGTTGGTTTGGAGTATCCTGAAGATTACAAAGGGCCACGTGATGGTGACTTCAAGACACCTTATGCGGTTGTTCAGCTTCGTCAGGATAATGCGGCTGGTAGCCTCCAGGTCTTGAAAATGCTGAATTTGTGCGTTATGGGGTTATGCACCGCAACTCTTACATGGATTCGCCAAACTTGCTTAAACAGACCTTCCAATCAAAATCAAACCCTAACTTGTTCTTTGCTGGACAAATGACTGGTGTTGAAGGTTATGTTGAATCAGCTGCCTCAGGTTTGGTTGCTGGAATCAATGCAGCCCGTCTTTTTAAAGGTGAAGAGGAACTTATCTTTCCTCATACAACAGCTATCGGGAGCCTTCCATATTATGTGACACATGCTGAAAGTAAACATTTCCAACCAATGAATGTTAACTTCGGTATTATCAAAGAATTGGAAGGCCCACGTATTCGTGACAAGAAAGAGCGTTATGAAAAGATCGCAGAGAGAGCTCTTAAAGATTTACAAATTTTTATAGAAGCTTAATGCGAACATAAAAAGCCCTCACAAAGTGAAGGCTTTTCGTTTTAGAGAGGAGCGAATAGAAATATCAATTAACCAAAGAATTTCTTAGCGATATATTGACCTTGTTTGATTTTAGCCCATTGTTGAGGTGTTGCCAACTCATTACCTGAGTTACATGAGGCGAAACCACATTGGTGAGAAAGGAAGAGACGCTCTTTAGGAAGGATTTGACTAGCTTTTTCAAGCAAGTCAAGAACACGTTCTTCGTCATCAAGGTCAGTAGTTTTAGAAGACAAAAGTCCTAGAACAACTTCAGCCTTGCAGTCTTTGAGGGCTTCGAGAGCCTTGATATCACCAGCAGTATCGCTGTCCCATTCAAGGAAGAAGCGATCATAGTGTTGCTCTGACAAGAACTTCTTGGCGATAGCTTCGTAAGTTCCTTCCGCAGCAGAACGGCTTTCATAGTTACCACGACAGTTGTGGGTCCAAACCGTTAGACCAAGTTCGTGCGCATAGTCTACAACCTCGTTATTGATAGCTACAAACTCATCAGCCAATTCAGCTAAATCAGCATTACCTTCTGCAAAGAAACTTGCAAGGTTTGATGGATCAAAAAGCTCCCAGAGACAGTCGTCAAATTGAACGATTTTACCACTAACTGCCTTGTATTCTTCCAAGAATTCTTTATAGGCATTAATCAAACCTTTTTTGAGGTCTTCATTTGATTCGTAGATTTGTCCAGGACCAGCTAAACGGTTA
>OIFP01000477.1_pt1 | contig 8378 bp, 6 predicted proteins | sample 1582061 | NCBI WGS metagenome assembly OIFP01 (sample SAMN07501072, study PRJEB24779) | human gut metagenome | isolation source: stool | host: human infant | place: USA: Pittsburgh, PA | reverse complement strand
GCATAAGAATCTAACTCATTAAAGTAAGCAACGCGCAATGCTAAATACGTATTAGCAAATAATTTAATAGCTTCTGCTTCCGTAGAATCCGTATACAATTGAGGCACATTTTCTTTGATGGCACCATCAGCTAATAGTTGACCAAAACAACGAGCCCTTTTAGAGTCTTCTCCTACCACTATACGAGAAGGATGTAAATTATCATATAAAGCTTTACCTTCACGTAAGAACTCTGGAGAGAACATCAAGTTCTCTGTATCGAATTCTTTACGCATTTGAGCTGTATACCCAACTGGTACTGTTGACTTGATAACCATAACAGCATCTGGATTGATATCTAATACTGTTTTGATAACTTGCTCTACAGAAGATGTGTCAAAGAAATTCTTTTGAGGATCATAATTAGTAGGGGTTGAAATAATAACATAATCAGCACCTGTAAAAGCCTCTACAGGATCCAAGGTAGCTTTAAAGTTTAATTTTTTTGTAGCCAAATACTCTTGCAATTCTGCATCTACAATAGGTGACTCTTTGCGATTTAACATTTCTACCTTTTCAGGAATAATATCGAGGGCTACTACTTCATTATGTTGTGCTAATAAAACACCATTTGAAAGGCCTACATAGCCGGTCCCAGCAATTGCAATCTTCATTTATTTGCCCTCCGTCATATAAAACTCTTTATACCATATAGCAAATTTCCGTAACCCTTCACGTAAAGATGTATTTGGCTTGAATCCAAAATCTTCTTCTAGAGCACTTGTATCTGCATAGGTAACAGGTACATCGCCTGGTTGCATCGCCACTAATTCTTTATGTTCTTCAAAATTATAATCCTCTGGTAATACGCCCGCAGCAACTAATTCTTCAGATAGAATACGCACAAAATCAAGTAAATTTTCAGGATGACTATTACCAATATTATAAATAGCATACGGAGGAACCGGTAAACCATCGGCACCGTTGCGACGTTCTGGAGCCGCACACATGACCTTAGATACGCCCTCTACTATATCATCGATATAGGTAAAGTCACGTTTACAGTTACCATAGTTAAAGATTTTTATAGTGCCACCGTTCCGCAACGTATTAGTAAAGCCAAAGTATGCCATATCTGGACGACCTGCTGGACCGTACACAGTGAAGAAACGAAGCCCTGTACTAGGAATGTTATATAACTTGGCATAAGAATAAGCCAATAATTCATTTGATTTTTTAGTAGCCGCATACAGAGAAACTGGGTTATCTACTTTATGCTCTGTAGAGTATGGGATTTGTTTATTCGCACCGTATACGGAAGAAGATGATGCATAGACTAAATGCTCTACTCCACTTTCACCGTTATCATACGAATGACGACAAGCCTCTAATATATTGTAGAAACCAATAATATTAGACTCGATATAAGCATCTGGGTTTGTAATAGAGTAACGAACACCAGCCTGTGCTGCTAAGTTAACAACAACACGTGGTTTATAAGTAGAAAAGATTTCTTCAATAAAAGCCTTATCTGCAATATTACCTTTTTTTAAGATCCACGTATTTTTATTATCTTTGCTCATCTCATCAATTTGTTGCAAACGATAATCCTTTAAAGCCACGTCATAGTAATCATTAACAGAATCTATGCCGATAATTTGAGTTCCTTCTGCTTCAGATAAAAGGGACATAACAAGATTAGCCCCTACAAATCCAGCGGCTCCCGTTACTAGGATCACCGTGTTGTTTAAGTCTACATTTTTTGAAAGCATATGTACTCCTTTCATAGTTCTGTTAATTATGATCGTCTTACTTTACTTAATAATTTATCAACGCCAGAAGTGATAATAGTGCGCTCAGATGGTATGAGATATAAGATAACCACATACAATACAACGCATAAAATCATACAAGCTATAGTCCACCATACCGCATCATATAAATGTAAAATACTATATGCAAGAGCACCAACAATAGATGCAGTAATTAGATATACACCTATATTAGTAATCACCCGAAGGGCACTTATATGTATAAATAATGCTAAGAAAATCATGGCAACCATTAACATTTCCATGCGTACTATTGAACGAGCATAGACAAATGTACTAAAGTCATACTGAATACAAATATAAATGACCGGTATTAATACAACTAAATGTAATATTTGAGTCCAGAATGATAAATTAGGAACTCCTTTTGCACGGAATACTTCAGAAATCAAATTCGCTGTTACTGTCATAATAGCGGAACTCAAGGCCCAAGATCCCAATACAATACCTGCTAGTTTCCATTGTGGTCCCAATAAGAGATCAACAATAAAGTCTTGGAATACAAACAATCCTATTCCTATAGGCACTAAGAATAGAGCCATATAGCGTTGGAAGGTAAAGAATGTATTTGAAAATGCTTGTTGATCATTCTGAACTCGACTTAAGGCTGCAAATAATACAGGTGCCAAGGATGAAGTAGCCATGGCCATAACAGTCGTTACAATAGCCATAGGCATTTTGTATATTCCTAAATAATAGGCGTCTAAAAAGCGACTAATAATGAAGGTATCCACCCATGCTGTAAGCCAGATGGAAAATGCTTCAGCTAGTGACCATGCACTATAGCTGAACATCTTCATAAAGACTCGAGAACTAAAGAACAGATGGATTTGATTTTTCCTACTCTTCAATAAGGCCAAAGCCGTAAATAACTGAGCCCCTAACATACCAGCGATTAAAGACCAATAGTCATATCCCATGAGCGCCATAGGTATGGATATCAATATAGGAGTCAGAATTGTGATGAGCCGAATGTTAAGAAGAAACTTAAAGTTGAAGTCCCGTCTGTACAAGGCCATTTGTACACTACTGAAAGCAGAGAGCGGAATCATGGCCCCCATTATGGCCAACGGTATGCCTAAGCCATCATTTCCAACTAATACGGCCAGTTCATCACGACCGACTATAATAGCCCCCCACAAGAGTAAAGAAAGAACTAAGTTAGCAATAAAAGCTACATCTGTAGCCTCCTGTTTTTCTTTATCACTTTGAAACTCATGCTGTACAAGAAATTTTTGGAATCCCGCATCAGCTAGCATTTCTGCAAAGGATATAACCATCATAATTGTTGCCAATATCCCAAATGCCGTAGGTGCTAACATATGGGCCAATATTATATTTGTTAGTGGTGTAATAAGCTTTGCTAAAACCTCTGTTATGACAGACCATTTAGCAGCAGCTACTATTTTTGTATCCATTATTTTTTATTGATATTCTTAATGCCCCGCAAGAATAATTCATGGTGAGCTTCACATTCCAAGTAATTTTGAATTGCTAAATAACTTGTTTTTCCTAAAATAAGTTGCATTAATTTTCGTCCAAATAATCCATTTATTGCGCGGATAATAAAAGATCTACCTAAAAATTCACGCAAATATCGCTTTACATGAGTATCAGCAAAATCCTTATATGCTTGAGCAACAAAATGAGCATCTCTAATGTTTTCACTTCGCTTTTTATATTCCGTCAATGTTTCCATGGCTTCCGATTCAGTAGCCAAACGGGTGCCCCTTTCGGTACCACGAATTGGCACTTCAGATACAATAAAACTATCCTTTGTAGCCTCTACACTGATTAATAAGGAATCTTTTACAAACTCCTTATGATGTATATAGGATTCGGAGTTAAAGATAAAGTTACCTTGGCCATAAATAATAGTCCCCTTACCATAGTCCTCACGAGAACCTATACAATGACTATGTTGGCAAATTACAAGGTCTGCCCCTTTATCAACAAATTTTCTGCAATATCTTTGTAACATTGGCGATGGATAGCGATAAAACTCCTTCCCACCATGATATAGGACGATAACATAATCACAAGTTTTCTTTAAAGCTTCTACATCATCGAAGCTCTCTAATACATCAAATGGATTAGCCCCCATTGTATGACAAGAAGCAACGGTAAACTCATGTTCTGCACATAGGTAAAATCCTATACGTATACCTTCTTTTTCAAAGATAAATGGCTTTTTAGCTGCTTTTACATTAGCACCAGCACCTGCATTTTTAATATCATGCTTTTTTAATAACTCCAGTGTAGTAGTTAATCCTTCTACACCATGATCTAAGGAGTGATTATTAGCCAATGTTAAAAATATAGGCTCTAAAGCCTTATAACCATAGATTGTTTTTGTAGGAGACTTTAAATTATTACCAAATTTATTAATCGGAGTAGATGCATCTGTTAAAGGCACCTCTAAATTAAATACATTTAAATCAGATTCCTTTAGAAGTCCCAGTAACTCCTTACCAACCAAAGCCTCTCCATTACCAGATTCAAATAATTCTCTATTTATATCCGTTGGGACAAAATCAGCCCCGATGTACAGTTTCAAGGTGTAACCACTCTCCCAATTCATAATCTTTTGTCATAGGACAAAACTGCTCTAATCCCGCACCAGGGAAGAACGTTAACTCTCCAATATACAGTCGTCCCTTTATTTCATAGAAATCAACACGTAAAAACGGACAATCCTTACTTAGCTCAGCTGTGAGACGTTTCATCTCCTCATAAGTAGCTGGCTTCGGAAACTCCGTAGATAATGGAGGATAATGGCCAAAATGAATCCCCATAGGCTCCCAATTGATATCATAAAAGTTCATACGCGTTCCAGTCTTTGAAAAGCGATCTGAACATACTACAGTTAGCTTTGGCTCTCCATGGAAGGAATACATCTTATAGTCTAATAAATCATCATTGCCCAATTCTGAAATATATTTTTCTGCTATAATACGACGCGGTACATTCTGATAAGCCCATTCTCTGGCAATTTTAGAATAATCACGTTTTAGAGATGCTCTTAACTTTGCTTTAGCTGCCTCTCGATCAAGGGATGACTTATCTTTACAAATAACGATGCCCCCACTATCATGTGTACATTTCAAAACAAATTGATTAGGTAATACATCAAAGTCAATATCCTCTACAGAATCCCAAACAGCAAGTGTGCGAATTATATATTGTTCACCCACCCGTTGAGCAATAAAGTTCTTAGCTTCATGTTTATCAACCATTACAGTTTGTATAGGGTCTCTGTAATTAACCTTTAGCCATTGTAACTTTTCGCTAAAAGTTTTAGGATTCTCTAAATCTAGAGGATAGCCCATGTATTTTGGGAATACTTTCTTTAAAAACTCTTCATCAGATAAAGAATCATAATAACCTAATTTGATTAATACTCTTGTGCGATAGTAAGGTTTTGTTAAAAAGGACATGCCAACTTTACATAACTTGCTGAGCTTCATTTTTACGTCCTTTCCGGAGCAATTGCACCTCTAAATAAAACATCATCATATAAAAATATGTACTCTTACTTTCATAAGACACCATCCCCATATCCATGACGATTTGAGAAAGGAATAAAATGAGCACCATTACGTATTCATTGCTATGAAAATTTCGATAACGAATTAAGTTATAAGCTATATACACATACATTGAGTAATACGCCAATAAGCCGATTACCCCTGTACCCGCTAATAGTTCAATATAATTATTATGCAAATAATAATTCTCTTTACCATATAAAAAATAGGTAAGTACAGATGGATTATTTACCCCCACCCCAGTGATGGGCGATTGATAAAATAAATCCCACCCTATATCAACCAAGGCTAAACGAATAATGGTAGATGAATCACCACCAGTACCGGAGAAAGCATCCACCATACTCGACATACGATCCAGAACCTCTGAAAACATAGGTAATTGTAAAACTGCAATACCAATGATAGTAAGAGCTAACAATGAGCCAATAATCTTAGCAATAGAATTTACTACATTGGCACTACGTAAACTTTTAAATACAAATAGTAATACTGTACCAACAACAACAAATACTAAAGCTTTACGACTACCAGTAGCTGCTAGAATACCCAATGTAGGTAAGGCTATAATATTCCACCAACGAGGTCGATCGTATAACATGTAATACAATGTCATAACGATAGCATTGGCACCTAATAGACCGACTGTATTCGCATTTAATGCATCATTAGCAATTCGAGCAGAAGATGACAAGACCGTAATAAAATAATCTAAACCATAGAAATATACAGTATAAAAACAAACTATATAACCAGTCCACATGCCAATCTTTAATAATGTGTCTACTGATTTTTTATCTTGATAGCACATATATAGAATGATAAGCATAAAGAATATCTTGACGATATCAAAGCTTCGGCTAAATGCCACTGATGGCTCTATAGCATTAATAGTACTTAGATAACAGGCCCCAATAAAGAGGAGCATATAACCATGCATCCAGGTAAGCCTAAATTTAATAACTCCCTGCTCTCGTATGAGATAAAAAATAATAAGTCCAAATAGGCATACAAATAATACATAGGCACCATAATTCGCATCGCCAAGGGCAAAGGAAATGGTCAACGACAACACTAAAAAAATTAGAGTTATGAACCATATCATGCGGTCAGCAATAGCCGTTATATTTAACTTCAATGGTTCTCCTCCTTACAACTCATAAAACATCTAACCAACGTTTAGCAATTTTACATAGTGGAAATTTATCACGCACCTTGATAGCTTCCTGTGAAAGTTGTGCTGCTAATGCAGGATCTTTCAGAATACTGCGCATAGCTTCATACATGGCCTTTGTATCTCCTACAGGTACCAAGATTCCATTTTCTCCACTATTTATTACCATACGAGCACCACCTACTGGACAGTCTGTAACTACAGCAGGCAAGCCCATGCCAAGTGCTTCTAACATAGAGTTTGAAATACCTTCAAAATCAGATGATGAAACATACATAGAACAAGGTGCAACCTTCTCTAAAATATTACTAGCAAAGCCAGGTAATAAAATACGATTCTCTAAATTGAGCGCTTTAATTTGAGCACGTAGTTCATCCTCTAAAACACCTTGGCCATAAATAACAAGTTTATACTCTGGAAACTCATCTGCCAGCATACTAAAAGCATTGATCATCATAGGCAAATTCTTTTGCGGATGCAATCGACATGCTGTAACGATTGTCTTTTCCCGTTCTCCCTCAATTGGTGGTGGCAATTTACCATTAATAGGATTTGGAATGATAACACCACGCTTTTGTACAGATTCAGGGAAATATGAACGAGCATCCTCAGTTTGGAATACTAACGCATCAGCAAATCTAAAGGCAAAATTACGCAACGCTTGTTGATGCCAACCAATAGGCACCTTACGCGGATTATTTCGCTCCGAAAAGACGATGCGATTCTTCACAAACCAAGAGCTAATGGCGAGAATAAAGCTCGATGCCGACAAAAACGATAAGCATGTTGCGTTAGGTCTTGTCTTCAAAATCTTGATCAGCTCTTTAATTTCCTGAATAAAGCGAATTACTTTATTAGAGCTTGTAGTATGAATCTGAATTTGTTCAATACCTTCCTCTAAAGCATATTCATTACCATAACGATTAGGGCTTGTTTGGATAACCGTAATATGGTGACCATCATGCACCCACTGACGAGCTAACTCTGTTAAAATGCGTTCAGCCCCATCGTTACCGAGGGAGATGGTAACAATAATTATTTCCTTTTTCATAAGCCTTCCTCTTGGATATATTCTGCAAGTCTTACATAGGCTTGTGCCATTGACACTTTAGGCTGCCAACCTAACGATTTCAACTTCTTAGAGCTTAAGAACATGTGAACTGTCGGTGCGTATCCTAAACCCTGTACATTTTCGGGAATGTCAAAAACTACTTCACTTTTTCCATGACTTACATGCGTAGCTACTAGATGCGCAATGCTTGCTATGGAGCGAGTTTCCTCATCATGGCATACATTGTATGCTTCACCAGCTTCGCCGTCCTTCATAAGGGTTAAAATGCCCGTTAATGCATCCGTAATATAGCAATAATTAGACATAGAATCGCCCTTTGTATGAAGTACAATATTTTCATTTTTTAGAGCACTTTTAGTGAATTGCATAAATACGCGATTATCGGAAATTGGAACACCTGGTCCAAAAGTTTGAGCAAGTCTAGCTATAACAACAGAAACTCCAAATTCTACAGCATAGGACTTACAATAACACTCACATAATCTCTTACTTTCAGAATAAGAACTGCGAATATTTAAATGATCTAAATATCCTAATCGTTCTTCTGTCATCACTTGTCCAGATTCATAGGGTACACCATACTGTTCCATACTCGATAAGTACACAAGTTTTTTTACCGTTTTATGATGGCCGAGCTCTAACATAGCTTCAGTACCATGAATTGATGTACGAATAGTTTCTACTGGATGCTCCATAAAGAATTTAGATTGTGTTGGTGCAGCACCATGTAAGATATAGTCACAAGGTACGTCAATAGATTCTAAAGCACCATC
>OIFP01000466.1_pt1 | contig 8522 bp, 5 predicted proteins | sample 1582061 | NCBI WGS metagenome assembly OIFP01 (sample SAMN07501072, study PRJEB24779) | human gut metagenome | isolation source: stool | host: human infant | place: USA: Pittsburgh, PA | reverse complement strand
CTAAGAATATCACCGGTATCCCCGGTCAAGCATACAAGATTCAATACTATAAACGGCAATACTGTCACAACTAAAAATAATTTCCCTACGTTCTATCAAATTGACGAGTTTCAATACCGTAAACGGTAAGCGCTGTTGCAACGGATATTCGTAAATCCTCTAATGAGAACATTAAGGGGTTTCAATACCGTAAACGGTAAGCACTGTTGCAACTCCAAGGGTGTTAAGAATAACCTTGAAAAATTAGCTAGTTTCAATACCGTAAACGGTAAGCACTGTTGCAACTGTCTATGTCTAATTGATGGGAGGAAAGGAAAACAGTATGGTTTCAATACCGTAAACGGTAAGCACTGTTGCAACTGTTTTCTAAGGGCATCCTTGCTGATGACGAAGTGTTAGGTTTCAATACCGTAAACGGTAAGCACTGTTGCAACGACGTTATGGATTACGGTAATGGCATCGACGTTTGCTTCAACTTTCAATACCGTAAACGGTAAGCACTGTTGCAACTATAACATGATTCCAAGAAACTTAAAATTAAAATTAGCTGCGTTTCAATACCGTAAACGGTAAGCACTGTTGCAACTCATCAGCAAGGATGCCTTGAGAAAACATCCATACAGTTTCAATACCGTAAACGGTAAGCACTGTTGCAACTGTGTCAACAACTTTTTTACAAAATTTTGAGTTTTTAGTTTCAATACCGTAAACGGTAAGCACTGTTGCAACTCAAAGTATTACAGGTGATTAAGGCTACTCAAGCTACTGCAGTTTCAATACCGTAAACGGTAAGCACTGTTGCAACTGTTCTTCTGTTTTAGATGTTAAAGAAGCATATGCGTTTCAATACCGTAAACGGTAAGCACTGTTGCAACGATACGGTAAGACGTGCGGTTGGTAAAAAAGACCACGAGTTTCAATACCGTAAACGGTAAGCACTGTTGCAACAAGGTCTCCAAGGAGACGTATCCAATATTTCTTTTGAAGTTTCAATACCGTAAACGGTAAGCACTGTTGCAACTGTAAAGTTTCATGAGGTTTGCGGCAGAGTAAACGGTTGGTTTCAATACCGTAAACGGTAAGCACTGTTGCAACGATATAGTATTGTATCTTTATTTATTTAACAGGAGGTCTGTTTCAATACCGTAAACGGTAAGCACTGTTGCAACGAAGAACAATTCTTCTCTTATGAACGTCATCCAATGTTTGTTTCAATACCGTAAACGGTAAGCACTGTTGCAACTTTATGGTCGGCAAATGGTCGAGAGGTTTCTCTTGAGTTTCAATACCGTAAACGGTAAGCACTGTTGCAACAGTATACCTCAGAAAGCCAGTATTCATGGGGCTTAAAATTAGGTTTTGGCAAACCTCACACCGTAAACGGTCAGTTTGGGCTCCCAGTTGATCAAAAATGCCGATGAGCATAGGTAAATACTGGTGGTAAATGATTTTTCTAAGGTTACAGTTATTATAAGGGTTTATAGATTTTGCGTCAATAATTAAGTTCATTTTCCTTTCATTTACCTTCACAAAAGAATTAACTCACTTACCCACCAGTATTACCATTAATCTATTTAGTTAATCAATCGGCTAAGTATCGTTGCTCCACCTATTCGCATAAACATGGATGGTCGATTATATTGAAAGTCCTCATCTATCTGTATCTGAAATCCGTTTTTACCGGATTGAGTAAAGATACTTTCATAGTTAGATCGAGAAAACACACCGCAGTTTCTATGTATCGACATATCAGATCCTAATTCATATAGATTACCTTCTAGTGTAACATAGATTACAGGATTTATATTAACATTTTCAAACAGCAATGCCATTACATCTAATACTGTTTTTAATTTGCACTGACGGACATACAAAACGTAATACACGATACTTTCACCAGAATCAAAGGCATGATATATCTTGTCATAGGGTACATCAAGAAATGCCAGATACTGCTGCATCGTGCGACCGTGTACCACATGGGTGAAAGCCGGCACAAATAGGATGTGATCTGCACCTAAATGATTTGAAAGCTGCCCGAAATCTTCCAAATGGGAGCGTTCACAACGAGGAGCACGAATGTCCCGATAGTCTGCCTCAATAGATGTACATTGATAGGTTCCCCCCAAATGAATTGAATCATTCACTACCATTTGCCCATAGGTTTCCATATGCTCCGGTTGCCATGCATCTAGTCGAATCTGACCTTTAATACGATGCCCCTCATAATGCCAAATCCTAGTTTCTCCCTTCAGAGATATAAATAGGACATGGTGAAAGCCATATTCCTGTGCATACCATGCCGCTATGTCTTGTAGATCAAGTAAACTATTGGGCTGCCAACAAATCAAATTCATGGAAAAAGCTTTTTCATCCACAGTACCATAAATACAATGACGATGCCAATCTCGACCAGTCGTATACGAATAAGGTAAACCTTGAGATGCTTGTTTATTTACTGGTGCATAGCTATTAATTTGTGCTATATCAGTATTCATCCCTACGAACTGACTTGGTATAACCATCATCAACCATTTACCTATATAGGAGTTAATAATACCATCAATCTGATATTTTACATTCAAATCCATACCAATTCCCTCTCGCTCAGTACCATAACAGGACTAACAAACACCATTATTACAACCTTACTATACCAAGACAAATAAGGAAAAAATTACACATAAAAAGGCTCTACCTGAAAAGTAGAACCTTTAGCATTATAGGGGATTATTTAATTTCAATCTTAACTCCACCCATTCCAAGTGCAGTTTTAATTCCTAAACCTGTAAATTGGCTATAATAACTTAACAAGGCTAAAACCCTTTGTAGTTCCATGTTGCTTTTAAATTGCATAATAATTTGCCCTCGAAATCCTTTTATTTTTATTCCTTCAAGGCCATACATTCCCATACGTAAGTTATAGTCCCGAATGAATACCCCTGTCTCAAGATCATCTAAAAGAGATGTTGTATCCAGTATTCCATAAGTATTAAATTGATTCCATTGGCGTAGCAAATAACGATAAATACGAAATGCTTCAGGAAAGATTGTATATTGCTTATCGACTTTAAAACTTGTAGTACTCATACACTGTAACTTAGCTTGAGTATATAGCCTATCACCACTCCAAAACTTATATACCAATGCCTCATAAGAGGTTTCTTCCAAAATACTTCTTTCCTTAACATATAAGTAGCCCCTCTTTTGCTTTAAAAAGATTTTCTCAGGCATTTTTAAAACAGGTTTTAATATGTGATTAACTGCATCAGTCGTTACAGCTGAAAGCCGCCATATATATTGTTTTTTATCTTTATCAAAATAAATATATTGGCTATATGGACGCAGCCCAGATTCATGTAACTGCCCCGCATACTCTGTACCTACCAATTCCATAAGCACCCCATGTAAAACACTACCTATGGACTGTACAATTTTTATAGATGGATCTGCTGATATAACCAACTCTATAGACATAATCTCTACATTATCAGTCAATAGAATACATCCTTTCCTCTATACTTATAGCAAAATCTATAACACTGATACTCTATCGTTTTCATTATATATGTAGTCCTAATTAAAACCAATAGATAACAATCTAATTTATACAAAAAGCCAGTATATTCACTAAAAAATATACTGGCTATATTTTTGTATTCATATTAGTTTTTGAAATAAGAACCGGCCCCGAATGGGGGGGTATTTAATTTAACTATAAACCCACATGATTTTGATATGCAAGAATTTATGAAAGTTTCCGTCCCCATCAGGGGATTATTTTATTTAACAAAGCTTATAATGTAAATGAAGAATATATTCCAACTTAAATTTTGTTTCCGTCCCCAGTGGAGATTATATATTTTAATTACACCAACCATAGAAAATGTAGACTATATTCCTAAGGATTAAATATACATTTATTATATCACATAAATTATATGACCAAATAATAATAGAACCATTTGCATTATAAGATCTATAACACAAATGGTTCTATTCATCTCTACAGGTTTATCCTATTTCACATTATGGAACTTGTTTTAATAGTAGTTTTTCCAAAACTTCTACGAGTTTTTGACCTCGTTCATCGATTTGAGTTTTATCCCAGTATGTTATTTGGTCTGGGTTATCCACCGTAAAGTATGTGTTTTGGAAGTTAATCAAAGGTTGTTGGTTTTGAACAGGGCTATCTATTTCTTCTGCCAAAGCTCTAGTAATAACAAATTCACAGGCTTTATAATGATCTAATTTGTCAGCAAAATTACCATTCTTAACAGAGGCATTTAAACTCTTATCTAACAGGGTCAAATTACCTAAATGATTTAAATATTCCTTTCGAGTGTCTTCATCAGCAAAGGAATAATCATCATTATCTGCAGCTTGTGGCATGATATGCTCTAACTCAATCTTTTTATTTGTTTTAATGCTGTCTTTTTGGTTCAAGTATAACTCGATAAATTTAAGAATTTGGAATGCTTTTGGCGCCTGCTTCTTATTTTTGGAACCAAAATCTTTCACAGGCAATAATACACGAATCAAATCGACATATGGTTTTGTTCGTAACTCTAATTCAGTTACTGCAACCTCTAGTCTGCATGCTGGATCAGATTCATGTAAAATCTTTTCTATAATTTCAGGTAATTCCGCTTCAATAGCATTTGTTTGCGTATATGAGAATATTACTGCTGCTACATATCTTACAGCCGCATCAACAAGTCTCACCTTATCTACACGCGAAGCATTATAGAACGGCATTAACAACGGATGAATTTGAACGGTATTAAACAATGTAAATAACGTATACATCCCATCATCATTAGACAAGAAATCGTTAGATAATGGATCTCTATTGATGCTAGCATAGACTTTACTGATGGAATTGATGTCTGATGAAAGTTGCAAAATATCGTTAGCTACGAGTTCATTGTCTTTAAAATGCTCAAATAAATCCTTCTTCTTTACATTAATAGCTTTTGTACCAATAATAAAATGCTTAATGAAAGTAGATGTTTCAATCGCTTTTGATTTACCTGTATCTTTCAGATTTTTCAAGAACTGACTCCAACTATCAGAGAAGTCCTTAATCTGATTCTGTGTAATGCCAGGTGCAGAAGTAAGATTTTTCAATAAGTAATTTTTTAAAAGATCTAATGGCTCTAATGACTGACCACGATTATTTAAAATCTCAAACAACTGAAATGCACGTTCAATCGATGGTGCTGTAGTTTCAATTAACTTAACTTTAGTTGTTAAATACTGCAAGAAATATAATAATTTCTGAGGCTCATCATCATAAATACTTCTTAAATGCTGAAGAATAGATTCATAAACAGCTTCTAAGTTATTAGCGCTTGTATTATCCTCATCACTCACTAGAGCACCTTGTTTTATGATACTTTTATAAGTCTCTTTAAAATCTAAGTCCTGAGTATGAAGAATTTTGTAATCTACAAACTGTAAATTATTATCTAGTATTCTAAAGTACTCTTTAAAGCTAAATGTATGCCCCATCCACATATCTGCATTAGCACCTAAATTTCGGCGAGTCTCTTCTGCAATATCCATAAATAAATTATTTAATGCACAGAAAATAAGCGTCAATGTCGTAAGCCTTTGCTGACCATCGATAACATCAAATCTAGTCGGATTATTTTCATTGCTAATCAAAACAATATTGCCTAATAAATACCCAGGCAACGTATCTAATCTATCTGTATAGTTATCCGTATCTTCCTTGAAATCAGAAAAAAGTGTATCTACATCTTTATCTGTCCATACAAAACTCCGTTGAAAGTCAGGTATAACAAATTGATTTTTATTATCTAATATCCCCTTAATATCCTTCATTAAGGACGTAATTTCAGCCATGATATCCTCCCCATACCAAAATTTATTTTCTTATATCTATTAGATCATAAAAATAAGATGAAGATCAACACTTTAAATTCATCAAACTCTCAAAAGGCAAAATATTCTATACACAAAATAACCACCCTATACAAGAGTGGTTATTTTTGTCTTTAAAAGAAAATATTGATTTATTCTGTCCCCGAATGGGGGCATTTTATGTAACCTCAACAAAACGCAATGCTCATGGATTTATTAAAATATAAGGGATTTCCGTCCCCTATTGGGGATTAATAAATTTGACTAGTTAAAGCATTATATAAATTCATTATTACAACCTTATATAAGTTACCGTCCCCTGTTGGGGATCATTAAATTTAACTAGCATTATGCGTAATTAGTAAAGAATGTGAGAAATGGGAGGAGGTTTCCGTCCCCGAATGGAGATCATTTAATTTAACTCAATCTACCGAAAAGCCTGCTGAAAAGCCTAAAAAAGCAGTTTCCGTCCCCTATTGGGGATCAATAAATTTAACTTTAGACGCTATCAATGGTAGTCAACTATATGCAGTAGTTGAGTTTCCGTCCCCATTAGGGGATTATTTAATTTAACGAAATCATCAAGAATAGTACCTAAGCCGAGTGATTGGCTACTATGTTTTCGTCCCCATCAGGGGATTATTTAATTTAACACGCTAGAAAATTGCAAGAAAAGGAACAATTACCAATCGTAGAGTTTCCGTCCCCATTAGGGGATTATTTAATTTAACTTATTGGAGGTTTAAAATGAAAATCTTTATTAATTATCAACTATTTCCATCCCCATCAGGGGATCAATAAATTTAACGAAAATCGGTATATTTTGCCTTTGGAGATTGGCTTTAGGTTTGTTTCCGTCCCCTATTGGGGAGCAATAAATTTAACGTGAAAAGCTACCTATTCAAGATAGAAAATACGTAGCTACTGTATTTATGTCCCCTGGGGATTATTAAATTTAACCACCTGGTATATTAATCTACAAAACACAATGTTATAGGATTAGTTTTCCGTCCCCTTATGGGGATCATTTAATTTAACCCAACAATAAGGGTTATACATACATCAACTTGCGAGTATTCGTGTTTCCGTCCCCTATTGGGGAGCAATAAATTTAACACAATGCACGATGTTATACATTTATTCGTAAAAAGCCATGTTTATTTTCGTCCCCATCAGGGGATTATTTAATTTAACGAGACTCTAATAAGTGTATACGATGTACAAAATGACACAATGTAGTTTCCGTCCCCATCAGGGGATTATTTAATTTAACTATAAAGGTGTTCCGTATAGAAGCATGAATAATGCGGCCCGTATGTTTCCGTCCCCTAATGGGGATCAATAAATTTAACTGCGCTGCTTGATGAGTTTGAAATGGTTGCAGCATTGGGCTGGTAGTTTCCGTCCCCATCTGGGGATTATTTAATTTAACTGGTGGGTTACAGGCGAGGTGTTGGTGAAATGGTAAAACGTTGCTGTTTCCGTCCCCATCTGGGGATTATTTAATTTAACTTTTAAAAGGCTAGGCGGTACTATTAAGAATACTACCGAGATATTCAGTTTCCGTCCCCATCTGGGGATTATTTAATTTAACCTATGTTATTAGCGTTGTTAAAGAAAAATGGTATTGAATTATGTTTCCGTCCCCATCTGGGGATTATTTAATTTAACCATTCAGTATTATAGAGATTATGAAATATAGTATACACCGAGTTTCCGTCCCCATCTGGGGATTATTTAATTTAACTGATTGCCTTTGTCGTCGGTGAATACCATTTTTTGGTATTCTGTTTCCGTCCCCATCTGGGGATTATTTAATTTAACTACTTAAAGCTACTCAACTAGAGAAAGTCGAAGGTAAAGAAGTTTCCGTCCCCATCTGGGGATTATTTAATTTAACGAAGACGGTGTAATGTGCGATTATGCCAACGAAAAAGTATTAGTTTCCGTCCCCATCTGGGGATTATTTAATTTAACGCTGTAGACTCTAATGGTAATGAGGTTTACATCTTTAAGGTTTCCGTCCCCATCTGGGGATTATTTAATTTAACTTAAAAGCCAATTCTAAAAATGATAGCGAAAAGGCATTGTTAAAAGTTTCCGTCCCCATCTGGGGATTATTTAATTTAACAAAACGCCATTTTGAAGATACTTTATTCTTATTGGGTGTATTTGTGTTTCCGTCCCCATCTGGGAATTATTTAATTTAACCCTGTCTCTGAAACAATAAGTATTTACTGGTTCCAAAACCTAAAAAACGGCGGAGATTGTATTTCGGCCTCAAAAGGCACTTTAGCCAGCTAAAATAATACCGTTTAATCGCGCCACTATCACAACGGCGCAGATTTGTTTTTTCAAGGGTTAAATCTAGGTCTATTATAGCATAGCTTCAAGGGAAATGAAAAATATATGAAAACAGAGCTATCTCGTGACAAGATAGCTCTGTAAGAAAGTAAATCGTTATTTGAGTTGTCTTAATGATAACCTTTTATTTACAGCTCCCGTATATGATTGTTTTCTCTATAAACTCTCCTCCTTTTTCTCTCCCTTATTACTTCATCTCCCTCTGCTTATTCTTCTCTTCCCCTCTAACGTTTTATCTCGTTAGGTCTCTCCAGGCGATAAATAGTTCG
>OIFP01000455.1_pt1 | contig 8653 bp, 12 predicted proteins | sample 1582061 | NCBI WGS metagenome assembly OIFP01 (sample SAMN07501072, study PRJEB24779) | human gut metagenome | isolation source: stool | host: human infant | place: USA: Pittsburgh, PA | reverse complement strand
ATAATACGATAGAGGCAACGCAACTCATAAAAACTTGCTTCACATTTACTAATTTCGTATCTTTCCCTTTTTCTATATATAATGGTAAGCGTGTATTTACACTAAAGAAAATCAATACAGGAATTATTGAATCAAAGCTTCTAATGGATAGTATTGAAAAACTATCTGATGAATTGCAAAGATTATCCAGCGACAAATAAAAATAGTGAAAGGAGACCATTCTAATGAATAGATTAGAAAATTCCCTTGAAAACATAGATGCACTAATTGCAAGAGAATTAGGTTTGATAAAAAAGATTAATTCTGTGAAATTAAATTTAGTTGATGGTATTCAAGTTAAATATTGTTTGGATCCGATTTCTTATGTTGAATATAAGGCGAATTTAGAAGAGGTTGAAACTCAAATCAATGAACTAACTTCATTCATTAGAATGCAAGTCATTGAAAAGTTGAGTAGAATGTCAGTCAATAAGTTGAATTCTATTGTTACTTTCCTTCAAAGCAATGGTATGTATGTGAATCTAAATTTGTTTATTGAGAAAATAGAATCTAATGCATTTTCTGATGAAGAAATTAGGATGATTACGAAAGCGATAAAAGCTCATAAAGAATAGGTGGAGAATATGGATGATGAATTAATGGTTATTCTTTCTAAAGATAACAGAGCATTTGATTCTGCTTGGTTTAGCAGCATGAGCGCTGCTAGGAAGTGGGCAGATAAGATTAGAGATACTAGCAATTATATAGTTACGATTTTTAAAGGCTGTGATGATGAACCGATAGAGCAGTATATGGTGAGATAAAAAGCTTGGGGGCGAAACGCCCCCAGAGGTGAGTATAACGATATGAAGAAAATAGGGATTCATACTATAAAGAAATATCCAAATAAATTGTTCTTGAAATCTAATGGGTGGGATTATTTTAAAAAAAACACTCCTAACACAGTAGAAGAGGAACATTGGATGGTAGAAAATACAATTAGAAAGAAATTTTTGATAACCACCTATGGATATAAAATTGAACTACATAAATATGGATTTAAATGGGTAATACTTGCAAAGCAAGTAAATACCGATAAAATGCTTGAATGCTCTAAAAGAATTATTGAATTGATTGAACAGGATTTGAAAAAATTTGAAGTGAAGTATTACCAAAAAATGAGAGTACAACATGTATGGCAAATGGATTATGGAAAATGGTACGAACCTTCAAAGGAGTTTTCAAATGTAGAAAGTTTTATTTGTTTGCAGTATAGGGATTTAGTAAACCATTGGACATGTTCTTTTGATTTTCCTGAAGAAATGCTTCCAGATGCTGCAAAAAGCATTCAGCATCTTCAACGTTGTTTAGTTGATTTAAGTACTGCTTGCTTGTTATCCAATGATACGAGAGAAAGTCAACGTATGAGTCAAAACAACGGATAGTCATGTCAAATTCATGTAAAACACAAAGTTCAAAATTATAAAACCAACTGGTATTAGAACGGATTGCTCTGTGATTACCATCAATGAGGAATAGTGTTGTTTGATTGAGAAAATATTGAACAGCAATACCTGAACGTTTTGGATGGATAACATTATTCTCGGAAGATGGTTTCCAAAGAAAAATATACTGCTTGATAGACTTAAATTTCCTATATTCAGGCAGAATATCCCCATTGGTAATTAGTGCATGGATATTATTCACGTTAAAATTAATTTCCCAGTCAGCAGTTGGTGATGTTTCCTTGATTAAATAGTGTTCTATATACTGTTTATTCCATTTTTCTGAATACCGTATATTAGGGTAGTAATAATTATCAGTTAGTTTTGGAAATAGGATGCTTTCCCATAACGTAGTGAACTTAGTCATGGTTGAATTATTTGCTAATGTTTTGTAGTGGTAAAAAAGTTTAAGAATATCATCATATCTTGCTTCATCTTCAGACAGGAACATGAGACAAAATCCTCCTAAATGTAATTGAATTATACTTCACATAAATGAAGTTAGAAAGGATTCCAATGAATATAGAAAGTTTCAAGCGGATAAAAAAAGAAAAAGGAATAAACAATTATGAAATACATAAAAGAACAGGTGTGCTTGAATCGACTTTATCTGAATTTGAAAGAGGAAAGCATACAGATCTACGCATAAGTACACTTATAAAGATAGCTGATGCATTAGATGTAACATTGGATGAGTTGGTGGGAAGGAGTGAGGGGTGGAATTTAACACAAGGTATATGTATTGCGTGTGCGTGGATGATAAAGAACCACAATGAATCCACAATGGTGGTTGACATGCTTGCATCTATGCAGATTACAAAAGAACTGATGCAACAGGAACATGTTGCGGAAGAGGATTATGAAATATTGTCTGAAGCAATAGATTCTAATTGGGGAAGATATGTTAGACAACTGCCAGAAAATATTTAAAATACGGATCTAAAGCAAAAGTGAGTCTGGGGGCGAAACGCCCCCAGAAGATAGAAAGGAGATTACAGTGGATAGATGGGTAAAAATAATCGAAAAGCCATATTGTAATCCAGAAGATAGATTAAGAGAATTTATGGATTTATTGATTGATATTAATGCAATGTATCATAATGATAGATTTTATTTTGACTATAGAAACATAGCTCATTTTGAACACGCAGTTGAGAGAATTGAAAATCCAATTGTAGGTGGTAGCATTGTTAAAATTCCAGAAGGTAATTGTGCATGGAATGAAAAGTATAGTAACAGCATCATGTACGACTGGGACAATCGAATGCTATGCTTTGGTGCTTTGAGATACTTCAATGCAGATTTAAGTGAGTTGGAAAGAGCTTGCATCATTAACAAATGGTTTAAGGCTACCAAAAATATTACACAAGATGATATCAGTAGGAAATATCATATTGCAAAGAAGAGCATACCAAAGATAGTTAAACAGGCTGAAGAGATTCTGATCGAACAGTGGGGAATGGACTTTTATGGAGGAGTTGAACACAGTAGATTACTTCATTTTCGTGAACGTGCCGAATATAGAGAACAGAGAACTGGAACATGGAACGGTTGGTTAGGGCTACATCCAGACAAGTATCTTGAATTCCTCCCATCTGAAGAAGAAGCGGAACAGATACTGAAAAAGGATCCAAGATTACGAAAGATTCTGGAAGAAGACGAAAAGAAACCAAAAAAGTTTACTATCTATTGAAGTATACACGCATTGCGTGTATACTGTACATAGAAAGAGGTGGTTGGAATGTTAATTAACTGTAAGGAATGTGGATATAAATATAGCAGTGAAGCAGAGAAGTGTCCTAAATGCGGGATGCCAAATAAAGACTTAATGGAAAGGCGTAGAAAGGTACAGCAGCTACAACAACAGAAAAATCAGATCCGACAAGAGATAAACAATAGATATAACAATTGGAAGAACATACATGATAATCAGGTACTTCTGATGATTGGCTTTTTTGGAATGCTGATTGGTTTTGCCGTAGGATATGGAATAAGTTATTTCTTTATTACAAAGAACGTAACAGATTGTATTAATGGTGGAATTGTATTTGCTTTCTTTGGATCGATGCCGATTCCGTTTGCATTGAAGCCACCTCTATTTGGTGCATTTGCTGTATATGCGATTGTAGCGGATTTTTTAAAGTGGAATACAGCTAAAATAGTAACAGACAAGGTTCTCTTAGTTGGAACAATACTTTTTGGGTTAGTCATTCCTGCCTATGGTTTTTATACGAGTGGAAAAGCATGGAATCAAATGAAATTGATAGAAGAAGAATTACGCAACCAAGAATAGGGCAGTATGAGCAATGAACATTAGAACACTACGAGATAGATATCACCTAACTAGACGAGAGTTTTCAAATCTTTTGAAAATACCATATAGAACGGTAGAAGATTGGGAGGCTGAAAGAAGGAAGCCAGCAGAGTATTTATTTCCATTAATAGAAACATATCTACAGGTCTACTTCAGTAACGAAAAAGAAGGAAAATAGGCGAAAATGTAACAAAAACTCTAAATTTTCATAATAAAAAAATAAAAATTTTTTTAGCCTTAAAATCTTGGAAACTATGAAAATCGCATAAACCCTATTGAATAAAGGGTTTTCTGCATTATACACACATGTGTATTACATGAATGTAGATTCTTTAAGAGTTGAATGGAAACTATGAGGGGGTCTAAAATATGTATACTACTGAGATGTGGGTGAAGAGGAAGTATACATGAATTTGTTACTTTCTCTTTTATTTAATCCAAAGAAAATCAGTAAACAAATGAACGGGTAAAGTGCCCGAAGGGAGAAAAAATTATGAACAAGAAGAAATTATTCATCATTGCAAGTATACTTGCAGCAATTGGATTAGTAGTTATGTTATTCATGCTACCAAAGCAAAGAACTAACAATTCAGCAAAGCACGAAACTAGTACTGAAACTTCTTCATCCAAGGAATCATCTAAGAAGAATGATAAGAAAGATGATAAGAAGGATAACAAACAAGACGAAAAGAAAGATAGCAAAAAGGATGATAAAAAGGAAGATAAGAAAGAAGATACTTCCACTACATCTGAAACACCAGTTACACCAACTACAGGAACAACTACTCCAGAGAATAACAACAGTTCTTCAGTAAATACTCCAAGTATGAATACAACACCTGCTGCACCTGCTCCTCAGCCTATTTATCAAACGATTCACCATGATGAAGTGGGGCACTGGGAAACACAGGTGATTCAAGAAGCTTGGGATGAACCTGTATATGCTAGAAAGATTATTGGGAATCAAACTGGAAGGGTATATGAAAGTACAGCAGAGTTCTTTAATCAAGATGAGGATGGCAGTTACCATGTTGGCGATGTACAAGTAGGTACAACGCATCATGAAGCAGTTACCCAGCAGGTTTGGGTAGTTGATCAAGCAGCTTGGGATGAAACAGTAATCGTAGGTTATAGATAAGATTTAAAAATTAAATTCATTCAATTTTCTCCTTGATAAGGCGATAGATGTAAAAGTCTACCGCCTTTTTTAATGGAGAAATCTTAAAAACAACATTGCCTATTTTAATTATTTTCTACAGCAAATAGGCGATGAGATATAGCATCACACGACCAGCTTCATACAACAAATTCATATAGGAGGAATGAAAAACACATGAATTTATTGAATCAAATGAAAAGAAAAGCCATCAAGCTTTTCAGCGTGATGGCAGCCTTCATACTGGCACTTGTAATTCCAATGGGTATAAAGTTGCTTCCAGTAGAGGCGAGTACAGTTAACCTAGATACATTGGAAGTGGGAGATACGTTCTCTGGAACATTGGGGACGTCTAATACGAATCCTAGTACAGGTGTGACAAACTTCAATATAGATTATATTGATGGACTATTGTCTGGGGCATCTGGACAAATTATAAATCAACTCAGTGTGCAATGTCTAGAACCTGGATACATTGGATTAACGTACAAAACCGCTTATGAGTCAGGTTCTAAAACATACTACCCTTATAACGCTACTGTTACTGATGTACAACCTGATGGTAGAGTTACAATCCAGATCGACGTGCCACGTTATATCAATCCATATACTGGCTTAGAAGCTACAGGATGGAGTGCTGGCTTAGGTACAGTACCTTATCAAAGATGTGGAGCTACATGGGTAATCCAAACGGCTCCAAGAAATATCACTGTCAATGTAACTTTGGATAAGTCAAACGGAAATCCAGCGATGACTCAAGGTAACGCTGCTTGCTATGCTCAAGACTTATCTGGTGCCATTTATGGAGTGTACTCTGATGCTGCATTAACAAATGAAGTAGGTAGAATCACGACTGATGCGAATGGTCATGGTGAACTAAATGGAATCACAGTACAGCGCAATGCAGTCCTTTATACGAAAGAATTAGTAGCACCAAGAGGATTTAATCTTGATTCACAGGTTTATCGTCATGCATTTACAACAAATGGTGAAACATACAATGTTCAATCTACTGATCAGCCAATGAATGACCCATTACAAATTACATTAAATAAAGTTAGTGCAGATACTAATGCAGTGGCAAATCCAGCAAGCCTTGAAGGTGCTGAATTTACATTGAAATTCTATGCTGGGCAGTATACGTTTAATGACTTACCTGCAACTGCAACACGTACTTGGGTTGTAAAGACTTTGAAGAATGCTCAAGGTAAATATGTAACAGGACTTGATCCACTATATCAAGTATCTGGCGATCCATTCTATTTAGATGCAGGTATTCCAACATTACCACTTGGTACTCTAACTGTGGAAGAGACTAAGGCTCCAGCAGGATACACACTGGACAATAAAGTTATTGATGCATCTAACTCTCCAGCACCAAATATCAGAAATGGTGTAGTTCTATTTAATATTGTAGATGACAATTCAACTGCTAGAGTCGTTGGCGGCAACGAATACACCGTAGTTGAAGGTGTTGTACGTGGTGGTTTAGAAATCCAGAAGAAAGATGCAGATACAAACGAAAATGTAGGTACTGCAACATTCCAAATTGTTAATAAGAATAACTATGACGTAGTAGCTAGAGATGAAAATGGTGATGTAGTGGCTACTGCTGCAGCTGGTCAGACACTACCTTATACAATTACTACAGATGCAAATGGTTACTGGAAATCCAATGATGCTTTCTTACCTGCTGGTGATTATGAATTAGTAGAAGTTACTGCACCTGCTGGATACTACTTAAACACAACAGCGAAGCCATTTGAAATTAAAAATAATGGAGCAATCGTTAGTCTAGATTATGCGGACGATAAGATTATGCTTGACGTTGCAAAAACAGATGGCAAAGGAAATAACGTTGCTGGAGCTAAGATGACACTGATTGATAAGCTAACTGGTAATGAGATTGTTACATTCACATCCACTAAGGAAAATACGGACATTTCTAAATATGTTGAAGGTGGAAAGAAATATATTCTTCGTGAAGATGAAGCACCATTTGGTTTTGAAAAATTTGAAGATATTGAATTTGAAGTAACTGGAACACGTCAGCATGAACAAGTTGTGATGGCTGTGGACACACGTAAAGTGTTCTATGTGTCTGCTATTAAGGTAGATGCTATGGATTCCTCAAAGAAACTAAAGGGCGCTGAATTAACACTCTTTAAGGCTGATGGAACAGTGGCTGTAGATAAGGATGGAAATCCTTGCGTAGGCATCACAGATGGTGAAGGAGTTATTACTTGGGCTGTTGAATATGCCGATGATTTAGGTGGCTACTATGTACAGGAGACCGCTGCTCCAGAAGGCTACCGAATCAATAATGAACACTTCCAAGTAGTACTAAGTGAAGATTATGACTTTGCTGTTAATAACGCAGTGAAGGTTGTGGTTAATGATATGGCGTTACCATCAGTTAAAACTGGAGATACATTCAATGCAGTAGGACTATCTATGATGGTTGTAGGTGGTCTAGCAGCGGCAGTAATCCTATTCTTAAAAAAGAGAGAATTAGTGAAGTAAGGATATAAAAAAATGCTGGGGGCGAAACGCCCCCAAGTTTTTTAAAGGGAAAGGATGTGAAAAGATGAGTGAGATTCCTTATAAATCAAAACTCTATACTGTAATAAGAGAGGCATATAAACATGATCAAAGAGTAGAAGATTATTTGAAGTTCAGAGTTTATTATGAGAAGAAATCTGTTCGTTCATTTGGAGCAACCTATACGCCGGAAAATAAAACAATCCGAATGTTGCTAAACGGAACCAATTATGAGGATTTATTATTATCTGTTTTGATACATGAAGCAACACACCATGTACAGTATGTGATGGAAGGTAAAACGGATCATTCACCAAATTTTAGGAATATACAGAAGAAGCTATTGTTTACTGCAATGAATTTAAAGTATATCAATCCATTTAAGTTAAAAACGTATTATAAATATTTATCTTCTTATTCCGAAGCTTCCAAAGTTATACAAATGATAGAAGAATATGTAAAAGGGAAAGAAAAAGATTGTTTCTTTATAGGATACATTATTCCATATGACAAAAACGAAATTGCGAGGTTGAAAGAGGCTGGGTATAAATATTGTAAGCATGGCTTTCGTGGTTTGGATAATATATGGTATAAATTCAGCAACATAAAAGAAAAACCTTTATATACGAGCGATGAATGTGTAATCTTACAAGATTAATGTGACTATAAGACAAATATAAGATATGGAAATTGTGAATGTAGGCTTATAAGGGTACTGGAAAAAAGTATTAAAAGAAAGGAAAAATAAAAAATGTGGAACAACAACGTGATTTTATCTGGAAATTTAGTTAGGGATATCGAAGTGAAGGTGATGGAAAGCGAAAGCGCAAAGCATGTAGCAAACTTTTCGGTCGCTGTGCAGAGACCACAATCAAAAGATGCTGTAGCAGACTTTATTAATTGTGTTGCATGGGGACAACCAGCAGATTATTTAGGTTCTTACGGTAAAAAAGGAAGTCACATCACAATTGAAGGTGAGCTACGCACACGTAACTATGAGCGTGATGGACAGAAGGTTTATGTTACAGAGATTTACGTGAGCAGTTGTCATGTTCATGTAGAGAAGAAAAAAGACATTGAAGAGTCAATGGAAGAAGAATGAAATTAAATGAATTAGATGCTGGGGGCGAAACGCCCCCAGACATTATTTCTGATGTT
>OIFP01000445.1_pt1 | contig 8813 bp, 6 predicted proteins | sample 1582061 | NCBI WGS metagenome assembly OIFP01 (sample SAMN07501072, study PRJEB24779) | human gut metagenome | isolation source: stool | host: human infant | place: USA: Pittsburgh, PA | reverse complement strand
AAAAGCAATGCGAGCCACTGACAGGAGGTCCTCACGGTTCGTCACATCCGTTTGTTCTATGTAGTTCACAATCGTCTTTGTGACTGAATCCATGGGTCTCCCTTTCAGTACCCTATAATTAAATATGTAATCAATTAAATGATCCGTAATGATATATCTAAATACTCAACCACTTATTTACCAAATTTTTCAGCACGGTCGTTTGGTTCTAACCAAATGGAGTCGTCTGGACCTTTTGGAATGAGACGTGGTAGATCTTCAAATGGCGTATGGTCTACATAGTAGAAGCGTTTACGCATGGAGTCGAAGTCTGTTGTACCGCCGAATGCTGGATTGGAGTACAAATCTTTCGCATAGTTCCAAAGGTTTGGATAGTCTACGAGGCGTTTTTTGTTAACCAAGTATTTTTGGTAGAACACGAGGTCAAAACGTGCCAATGTTGGGAAGATACGAATATCTGGATCTGTAATAGTGTCGCCCATCAAGTAACGTTGCTTGCTAAGGCGTTCTTCGATCCAGTCTAAGCGAGCAAAGATACGATCATAATAGTATTCGTAATCTTTTTGGTTTGTTACAAGAGCTGCCAAGTTTACAGCCAAGTTGAAGTCAGCGTAGATGATAACGTTCAATGCATCGATATCGGCACGCAATTCTTCTGGGTAAATATCTGGAGCATCAGGAGAGATGAAATCTTTGAAGCCCAATGCTAATTCTGTAGTCAACGCATGGTAGTCATTGTTTACTACTGCACCAGTTGTAACATCCACGATAGCTGGTACTGTGGAACGTGCGTCGTAGTTAGGGTCACCTTTGCGGTACGCTTCACCTAAGGAGTGAATACCCAACACTGGATCCTTTTCGTCCTTATCAAGGGTAAAGAACCAGTCTGCAATAACGCCTGCTGGACGCAATGGATCAACCGTGCCTTTGGAGATCACTTTATCTAAGCCAAGCAAATCGATGGCAATAGCAATGCGGTGAGCCCAAGGACAATGCTTAGACCATACAAGACGGTAACGGTCTTTTTCTACAGGTAAAAACCCTGGTTCACTGCCAAAAGGTGTTGTGAATTGAGGTTCTTCGCTATCAGAATATTTTTGACGACGGTTAAAATTCGAAGCATCTTTACCTTCATACTCCTTTTGTTCCCCTTGAGAACGAGGGTTACTAGATTGAAACTCAGAAAAATCGATTGGACAAGGATTCATAGCACGTTGGAACTCAACTTCTTTTCGAGCTGCCGCGATACTAGGATCCTTGATGTTGCTTACATCTACGTGTTCACTCATTCTATACTCCTTATGGAGGTCATCTCTATTGGCCTTACAATTCTTAATTTGAAAGCTACTGTGATATCCCTCACTTATTCCTACTAACTTAATATGATTATGTACCTATGATATATTATTTAAATACCTATGTCAATAGTAGGTATTTAAAAATTTATAATGATTATTGAAAACAAAAAAGCACGAGCCATATCTTTTCTAGATATAACTCGAGCTTTTTAGATTATGTGTTATATAAATATTACATGCTATATAGACATGATTTATTCATGATCCGTTATATAACATTATGTATCTTATATAATTTTTTTGTGTTATGCAAACTACATATATTAGAACATGAAGTTTACATCTGTACGCCAGTAATCACCTAATTTATTACCGTCCATGTCTTTATTGCCGAAGCCATAGTAAGCACCGATAGATACGTTTTGGAATGGTACATAGTTTACATTCGCCACGAAGCCTTTGAAACCATTACGTACATGAGCTACGCCCTTATTATCTACATAATGTTGATTGTAGAAGCTATACGCAGGCGCAAAGGCACTACTGAAGATTGGGGAGTTCCCTTCTTGGTAGTAGTATTGACCGCGTACGCTATAAGTATGAGCTTTCTTAATGTCATAGTTACCATAGCCAAGGCTAGCCATCCAAGCATGAGAATCAGAAACGCCTGGAGCTGTAAGCCATTCGCCGAATACATTCCAACGATTAAAGTTCATATTCGTGTTGAGACCCCAAATATTTTTGTATGGAGAATCAATGAAGGATTTAACTTGTTTTCCTGTCAACGCATCCACATCTTGGCCTTGGTACAATTTACCATCATGGAAGCGACCATACATACCACCAAGAGTAACATGTTTATTAAGTTTACCCTTAACTTCAACCATAGCTGCAGTAACTGTATTTTCTCTAGTTTGGTATGTAGGAGCACCGCCCAACCAGTAACCATAACTAGCAGAAACATCGAGCTTGCCATGTTTGTACATGAGGCGAGCACCATCAACGAGATCATCATACATGAGGCCTAGACCTGGTGTATAGAGTTGACGACCTACGCGCAATGTAGTGTCTTTACCGAAATGATGATCTACATAGGCAAGGTTAATCTTACCTTGTGTAGCATTGCTATTGCCGAATTCGCTAGAACCTTGAATACGTACAACTGCATCGGTTTTATCATTGACCTTAGCATTGAAGATCACACGAGCACGATAATCAAAGGAGGAATGCTTACCATACGCATAGGTATCATTTTTCAACTCGCTGCCGCGGTAACGCAAACGGTAGTTACCAGTCACCTTTACATTCCCTACTTGATTTTCTAATTTGGCTACTCGTACACCTAATGTGTTGAGTTCATTTCCAAATTCGTCTGCTAAGCGATTAATCATCGCTTGTTGTTCCGCATTGGCTTTATCTTGGTTAGCCATCGCTTTAGCTACCATTTGAGCCATTTCGTATCGCGTAATAGGATTGTTACCTTTGAAAGTTCCATCTGGGTACCCATTAATAATACCTGCATTCGCTAATTGCTCAACAGATTGATACGCCCAACTAGAAGCATCTACATCGGAAAATGGATTAGCGGCATACACACTTACAGAACCCAATACCATACAGGAAACTAAACTTGCTACCAACTTTTTATTCATAAAAAGACCTTCTCTCATATAGATATCACAAAATATCTCATATATTAATTTTATTTTGTATTATACGTAAACAATCTTATACGTAGAATAAAATCTATTATGCATATTAAATAAGCACTATTTATAAGACTTTTATTCGTGCGGTGTTGTATAGTTAATATCTTGTGCCTTGTAGCTTTCACCATGAGCTAATACGTGAACAATAGTTTCCAATGTGGCACGTACAGTTTCACCAGCCATGCTTGGTTGATTTGGTTTATCCACTACTTGGGATGGCAAATACGGAATATGCATGAAGCCCGCTTTGATGTTGCCCTTTTGCGCCGCATAATGACATACACCATACATCAAGTGATTGCATACGAAGGTACCCGCTGTATTAGAAACCTTTGCAGGGATTCCATTTTGGTGCAATGCATTAACGATGTTTTTAATTGGTAATGTCGCAAAGTATGCACTAGGGCCATCGGCTACAACAGGTTCATCTTCCGGTTGGTTGCCCCCATTATCTGGGATGCGGAAATCATCACAGTTAATAGCAACACGTTCTACTGTAATATCTGGGCGACCGCCTGCTTGACCTACACATAGAATGAAATCTGGTTGGCACTCTTCAGCCGCAGCTTTCACAGTATCAACAGATTTGTAACGTACAGTAGGAACCATTTGAGTCACTACCTTGTAGTCACCATCGGTATAACCATCCATTGTTTTTACCGCTTCCCAAGCAGGATTAATAGGTTCACCGCCGAATGGATCAAAACCGGTAATCAAAATTGTTTTCATCACACTACCTCATAACGAAATTCTATGATTTATATCAATAAGCACATGTTTTCATAAAGACAATCATACACCAAAACCATATCATAGCAGATTGTATATAACATCCGCTTTCATAAGAATATCGTTCTTTCAAAGATAAAGGTTAAATAAAGTAATACATTAATAGGATGTTCAATACGAGCATAATTAATGCAATTGGAAGTTGTGCTTTAATAACGCCGTATTGGTCGCGCATTTCGAGGAGCGCTACCGGTACGATGTTGAAGTTGGCCGCCATAGGAGTCATCAATGTACCACAATAGCCTGCAAGCATTGCAATAGCACCAACAGCAGCTGGGTTAGCACCATGAGCTACGACGAGCATTGGAATACCGATGGCACTTGTAATCATGGCAAACGCAGCGAAGGCGTTACCCATGATCATTGTGAAGATAACCATACCGATACAGTATGCTACAACAACGAGGAACACGTTATCAGCAGGCACTACACTTGCAACCGCACTAGAGATAATTTTACCAACGCCAGCCAAATTAAATAGATAACCGAGAGCCGCCAATAATTGGGACAAAATAGCAGTCCAACCGATCGCATCGATAAGGCGACGACCTTCATGGAAACCTTGGTTAAGTGAACCCTTAGTGATGTAAAGAGCAGCACACATCGCGATAATTGCGGCAATACCAAGACCTACAAGAGCACCTAGTTTAGTAAAGAAGCCGATTACGAAGGTAATGATACCAACAAGCAAAGCTGGAACAAAGATAACATTACCAATACGAACTGCTTCGCCTTTTTTAAATTCGATAGCAGATTCAAAGTAATTGCCCTTGCCAAGTTGTTTTACCAACACGATAACCGCCATAGCAATTACAAGCCAACCATTGATTTCCTTGGAGAGATAAGAGCCAAAGATAAAGGATACACTATACAATAACCAAAATAGACCTGTACCAATGCGATATTTATGTTCTTTATCTAAAAATGATTGAATGGCAAAGATAAATAGAATAATCCCTACGAGAAGATATACATAATCTAAGGGCTGCATTTTATAGAGTAGTTCTAACATATTATTTGCCCCCTTTCGCTAATTCTTCTGGTGTAACAAGTATATTAAATTCATTAGGTACTAATTTACCCGCTTTCATATCTGCTTCGTCACGAGCTACATAGGCTTGAATTGTTTTATCGAAGATAATAAAGCGAATGAAGTTAACGATATATGCACAAACAGCAGTTGGCAATCCGTACAATACCATATCTGTTAATTCAACAGAATAGCCCAATTGTTCCATAACGCCTTTGATGAGTAATAAACCACCAGCAGCAAGGAATAAGTTTTGACCAAAGAAGTTACCTGTATTATCTGCAGAAGCAGCTATACCACGTACCTTATCTAGAGTGCGTTGAGATACTGGACGACCTTGTGCTACAGCAGCTTCACTCATAGGAGCAATCAATGGACGAACCATAGCAACCATACCAGACATGTTAATACCAAAGGCTACTGTTACTTGGCGTACAAATAAGTAAATCATAAAGATACGACCAGCAGTAGCTGCGTTGATCTTACCGATTAAAATTTCTGCCCGTTCACGCAAGCCGTGACGTTCCATAAGACCAATAACAGGTAAAATCAAAATAAATAATGACATATAACGATTTTTAACAAAGGCCTCCCCAATAGCACCAACGATATCGTTGATACTGAGACCACCTGCAAGGCCCGTTACAAAACCTGCGGCTACGACAACTAACAAGGCATTAAAGCGCAGCATCAAACCGATGACCATCACTAAAATACCAGATAAGACTAACATAGTCTCACATCCTTTCAAAAAATCATCCATGACCCTATCCTATAGTCCACAGACATACTACATATGTTTACATTATATACCCAAATATGAATTTTTTGCATAAACAAATAAACCTTATACATCAATTACATTTGATTCTGTTATTATGTTGCATTATAAAGACATTCAAAATCAAAGGTAAGTAGTGTATAAGGTTTGCTCTCTATAATAAATCTTTTTTGAAAAGTATTGTAGTATGTTGTTTGCCTCTAAAATGAACTTTGTCATAAGCTTTAAAGCCAAAGGACTCATACATTTTAGGCAACCACGGATGTTCTTTTGCAGTCCCCAATGTAACAGCTGGTGTTTTAAATTGATTGGTCAATAATTCTTCAGCATAGCCCAATGTTTCCCGAGCATAGCCTTTACCTTTGAACTCAGGTGCTGTTACAAAGTGAGCAATGTGTGGAAATTTATCTGGTGTAGAATATTTCACCCATGGCATACAGAATGTAATAGAGCTAACAAGTTGTCCATCAATATACAATCCATATACAGGATAGGTCTCAATCCATTCTTTCGATTCTTCTTCTGTAAAGTCGATAGCATCAAATGTAATCGGATAGTCCTTAATAGCTGCATAGCCGTCGATTAGTACCTTATGATATTCCGCTGTATCTGCTACTGTTAATTGTCTAAATTCTTTCATGGTCTTTCCCTCATATCTATATTTTTATTCACAAACTATGTATATTTATTACTTATGAACGTTATTATACACCCATATGTATTTACTTTCAATATTTTTACATAAATATTACATGAAGTTTTTATACCCAATAAGAAAATACAGAATAATATATTGTAATACTAGTATTTTTTCTATTATAAAAGTTATCTAATATACACGAGTTGTATAAATATAAATATAAATGCAAACAGTAATGTTAATATTGCTATTTATATTTCAGAGTTAATATATCAATTTCTATATAAGCACAAAAAAACAGGATGTATCACTGGATAAGCACAAAAAACAGGATGTATCACTGGGATACATCCTGTTTTTGAGCTTTCACAAGCTCGAGGGGAAGTTATCAATATATTATTGATTAATACGGGAACCGTATACGTCGCGTTGAGTTTTAGGTTCGTTGTTAACGCGAACACGTTCTGTTTTATGACGATCGTTGTCAGCACCAGAAATACGATCCACACGGAAGTGGTTAAGACGAATATTTTGTAATTCAGGACCAAATTCGTTCATAGCACGTTTCATGTTGTCATCGATAGGAGCACCATTTTGAAGTGCACGGTACAACATAGTAGCGAATTCGTAACGAGTCATCTTAACATCGCCTTTGAATGTGCCATCAGGGTAGCCAACAAGGATACCATTGCCAGCCAATTGGCTAATGTATTGGTAAGCCCAGTGGTTACGAGGAACGTCTGGGAATTCAGCAGTTTTGCTAGGATCAATTGCATGTGGAGTCAAGATTTGTAACAAGTTGTTATATTTGTTTTCCATATCTTGAAGACGTGCATTCAATTCAGCAATTTCACGGCCCATAGCTACGCGAGAGCGGGACTCAGGGGAACGTTTACCAAGACGAATGGATACGCCAGCATTCAATTGAGATTCGCCAGTACCTACAGTACCACCAACGGAGAACATTGTGTCTTCGTTAGGACGGTAGAAAGCGCCCAATGCAGCGGAGTTAGCATTGTGGTAGTGACCATAACCAGCAGCGATTGTCCATTTGTCATCTGGGTTGAAGTCCAATGGATGCAATGCAGCCAATGCAGCAGAACCTGCACCTACTTTATTAACACGTTTTTCAACATTACCAACACGGTTATTCAAGTTATTGATGTTATTGTTGATTGCACCTGGTGTGGAATTGTTGATTTGAGTTTGCAAATCATTTGCCACGGAGTACAATTGGCTACCGTTTACAGCATCTGTGGAGTCAGCGGAAATTTTACCAGCTGCTACGTTGTGGATTTGACGTTCTTCACCAGCTTTACCAACGGATACAGAGCCTACAGGGCTAGTGCCTGCGAATCCACCATATGTATGACCAGCTACTGTTGCGTTAGTTACGTTAGTAGCAGAACGAGTAGTAGAGTTAGCACCTAATGCAATGGAGTTTGCAGTGGATGCATTAGCTTTGTTACCGATTGCAATACTGTAGTCAGCAGTTGCAGCTGCATCAGAACCGAATACGTTAGTACGTACGCCTGTTGCTTGTGCACCAGCACCGAATGCTTGTGCATGATCGCCAGTTGCTGTTGCAGAGGAACCAATTGCATTAGCATGGTTGCCATTTGCTGTAGCATCAGCACCGATTGCATTAGCTTTGTAACCAGTAGATTTTGCTTGGTGACCAAGTGCTAAAGAACGTACATCGGAAGCAGTTGCACGAGTACCGATTGCAATGCCCCAAGTTTTGTCAGCTTGAGCTTCATGACCGATAGCAATGGATTCGCTCATACTCGCTTGAGCCTTATTGCCGACTGCTAATGCAGAGCTACCTAATGCAGTATTTTCAGAACCGATTGCTACGGAATTACTATTCCAAGAGCCGTTCAAAAGTGTAGCAGAATCTGGTTCATTATCGAAAGTACGATCACGGTAGTTTGTAGTTGTACCAGCTACAGTATTGTTATAACCATAACCAATCGCATTTGTACCACTAATTACATTGCTATCACCAAATGCTTGTGCGAATGCACCAGTTACGCTATTACCATCACCGAATGCATTAGCTTGGTTACCATTAATAGTATTTTGGTTACCATAGGCACTGCTAGAACCATTAGCGCTTGTAATTAAATTACCTTGACCTACAGCAATGCTTGTAGCTGTACCATCAGCAACGGTACCATAAGCAACACTATTATGTGTAGTGTCAGGAGATGCTGTAGCATTACCAGCAGCAAAGATAAAACCTTGTGCTGTTTGAATTTCTGCCGCATCTACTGGTGCAGTTGCAGATAGACCTACAGCTGCAGCAGCAGCCAATACAGCAAACGCTAATTTTTTGGAATGTTTGTTTTCTCTCATCTTACACCCTCGCTAAATTAAAATTCTTAACCAAACACAATACAATTTTTCAGTCTCTCTAAATTCCGCCTCTCTCCTCGGGCTAATTAAATATACTTCTTATTTTGAGCTAAGAAATATATTCAATTCATTTTAAGAAAAATTTATATTGTTGATTACCCGCATAGCATATCAAAGTTTTACGATATAAACAAGCCTTTTTCCCATA
>OIFP01000443.1_pt1 | contig 8820 bp, 9 predicted proteins | sample 1582061 | NCBI WGS metagenome assembly OIFP01 (sample SAMN07501072, study PRJEB24779) | human gut metagenome | isolation source: stool | host: human infant | place: USA: Pittsburgh, PA | reverse complement strand
ATTTCCCATACTGTTAACATTCCACGTAAGGATGGCAAGGTCGTCATCGAAGTTCAAATTGATGGAAAAATCGATTTGACTTCATTAAAGGATAAGTTTGAAAAAGAAGGAATTCAAGTGGAGGAAATCACTCATACCTCTGCCAAAGTCCTTTAAACCAGAGGCTTTCGGGCCTCTTTTCTTTTGCCACAAAAAGCGATGAAAAGCAAAATATGGAAAGAAATAAGAGATTATGGTATAATAAAACGATACAATTAAAGGAGTATGTATGGACATTTCAGAAATCCGTCAAAAAATTGACGCAAATCGTGAAAAATTATCTTCTTTTAGGGGGTCTCTTTGACCTCGAAGGCTTAGCGGAAGAGATTGCCATCTTGGAAAACAAGATGACAGAACCTGATTTTTGGAACGATAATATCGCGGCCCAAAAAACGTCGCAAGAATTAAATGAATTAAAAAACACCTACAACACATTCCGTAAAATGGAAGAGTTGCAGGATGAAGTTGAGATTTTATTGGACTTTTTAGCAGAAGACGAGTCAGTCCATGATGAACTGGTCGAACAGTTGACAGAACTGGATAAGATGATGACCAGTTACGAGATGACGCTTCTCTTGTCAGAACCTTATGACCATAATAATGCAATCTTGGAAATCCATCCAGGATCCGGTGGTACTGAGGCTCAGGACTGGGGGGATATGTTGCTTCGTATGTACACTCGTTATGGAAATGCCAAAGGCTTTAAAGTAGAAGTCTTGGATTACCAGGCTGGTGATGAAGCAGGTATCAAGTCTGTGACCTTGTCTTTTGAAGGACCCAATGCATACGGCCTACTTAAATCAGAAATGGGTGTTCACCGTTTGGTCCGTATTTCGCCATTTGACTCTGCCAAACGTCGCCATACTTCATTTACATCCGTAGAGGTTATGCCTGAGTTGGATGATACCATCGAAGTGGAGATTCGTGAAGATGATATCAAAATGGATACCTTCCGTTCAGGTGGTGCTGGTGGACAAAACGTCAACAAGGTTTCCACAGGTGTGCGTTTGACACACATTCCTACGGGAACTGTCGTTCAGTCAACAGTCGATCGTACCCAGTATGGAAATAGAGATCGTGCCATGAAGATGTTGCAGGCTAAGCTCTATCAAATGGAGCAAGAAAAGAAAGCAGAAGAAGTGAATGCTTTGAAAGGTGATAAGAAAGAAATCACTTGGGGAAGTCAAATTCGCTCATACGTTTTCACGCCATATACCATGGTTAAAGATCACCGTACAGGCTACGAAGTTGCCCAGGTTGATAAGGTAATGGATGGGGATATTGAAGGCTTCATCGATGCCTACCTCAAGTGGCGCATGGAAGAATAGTAATAACATACTTATTTTAAGTATTAAGATACTCTATCTCAATGAAAGGAAGGCGTTCAGCTACTTTAGTAGTTGAATACTGACATTATGGCTCTTATTGAATTAAAAGATGTTACTAAGAAGTATGATAAGTCAACAACAGCCCTTAGACACATTGATTTGTCTGTTAACTCTGGTGAGTTTGTTTACTTAGTCGGCCCTTCTGGTGCTGGTAAATCAAGTTTAATTCGCTTGTTCTACCAAGAAGAAAAATTAACGAGTGGTTCTATGAAGGTTGGAGAGTTTGATTTAACCCGACTTCGTAAGAAAGATGTTCCACTCTTGAGACGTTCTCTTGGAGTTGTTTTCCAGGATTATAAACTCCTTCCAAAGAAAACAGCTTTTGAAAATGTTGCTTATGCCATGGAAGTTATTGGTGAGAAACCTCGTCATATCAAGAAACGAGTGGCAGAAGTACTCGAGTTAGTTGGTCTTAAACACAAGATGCGTTCGTTCCCAAATCAGTTGTCTGGTGGTGAGCAACAGCGTGTTGCTATTGCGCGTGCTATTGTAAATAATCCAAAAGTTTTGATTGCGGACGAACCAACAGGGAACTTGGACCCAGAGATTTCTTGGGAAATTATGCAGGTCCTTGAACGTATTAACTTGCAAGGGACTACCATTATAATGGCAACCCATAACTCAACTATCGTTAATAACCTTCGTCATCGTGTTGTAGCGATTGAGGAAGGACGTATTGTTCGTGATGAAGAGGAAGGAGAGTACGGTTACCATGATTAGACGCTTTTTCCGCCATTTAGGAGAATCGATTAAGAATCTCAAACGTAATTTGTTGTCAACACTTACGGCAGTATTTTCGGTAATGATTGTTCTTTCACTTTTAGGTGTCTTTGGCTCTGTTATCTTAAATACACAGAAATTGGCTTCAGATATTGAAAAGAACATTCAGGTCAATGTTTACTTGAATCCAGATTCATCAGATGCCTCGAAAACGGTCAAGGAACTTTCTGGACAGATTGTTGCTAATAAAGACTACCATAAGATTTATGATGCTTTGACCAAAATCAAAGGTGTAGATAAGGTTACCTTCTCTAGCAAAGAAGAACAAAAGAAACAACTCATTGAAACAATGGGGTCAAGTTTTGAGACAGCGACTGGGGATGCTAACCCACTATCTGATGTTTACATCGTTCAAACGAAATCACCAGATGATGTCAGTCAAGTTGCTAAAGAAGCTAAAGCCATTCAGGGCGTTGATAATGCTAACTTTGGTGGGTCAGATACCGAAATTCTGATGTCTACTATGAAACGTGTTCAATTTTGGGGAATCATTGCCACAGCTCTCTTAACTATTGTGGCTGTCCTATTGATTTCAAATACCATCCGTATTACCATTATGTCACGTGCAACTGAAATTCAAATCATGCGTTTGGTAGGTGCCAAGAATTCATATATTCGTCGTCCCTACTTGATGGAGGGTGCTTGGATTGGTGCGCTTGGTGCTATCATTCCTTCAGGACTCATTTATCTTTTGTATCACATGGTTTACTCATCTTTGAACCCTGATTTCGTTAAAGGTGGTATTTCGATGTATGATCCAGAGTGGTTTGTCTATGCAGTCATTGGAACCCTCTTCGCAGTCGGTATTATTATCGGTTCGATTGGGTCACGTATGGCAATGCGCCGTTATTTGAAATACTAAAGAGATTAAAGGAGAACCAATCTGGTTCTCTTTTTGTTTCGTTATGAGATTTAGAAATGCAGATTTTCAACTATATCTCAAAATCGTTTGCTCAAAGCCCAAATCCAATCCCATATTTGGTATAATATTTAAAAACATTGGAAAAGAGATGCATTATGACAAAGTTAGCTACCATTTGTTATATTGACAATGGAAAGGAGCTTTTGCTCCTACATCGTAATAAAAAGCCTAATGATGTTCATGAAGGAAAGTGGATTTCTGTTGGGGGAAAACTAGAAGCTGGAGAGACACCTGACGAATGTGCTCGTCGTGAAATTTTCGAGGAAACCCATTTTACAGTGACTGAGATGGATTTTAAAGGGATGATTACCTTTCCAGAATTTACCCCCGGTCATGATTGGTATACCTATGTCTTTAAGGTGACTGATTTTGAAGGAGAACTCATTTCTGATGAGGAATCTCGCGAAGGGACACTTCAATGGGTGCCATATGATCAGGTTTTAACGAAGCCAACCTGGGAAGGTGACTATGAGATTTTTAAGTGGATTCTTGAAGATAGACCTTTCTTCTCTGCAAAATTTGTTTATGATTCTAACCAGAACTTGGTAGATAAAACTGTAACTTTTTATGATAAATAAGGAGAAACTATGAGCCGTAAAAAGACAGAAAAATTTTCACAAACATGGTTTTTTATGTGGATTTTGAATAATCAGGTGGTAATGGCCTTTCTAATCTTACTCTTGATTGGTTTGACGGTCTTGATTTTTACCAAAATTAGTCCAATTTTTTCACCAGTTATTCAATTTCTGACCATTATTATGTTGCCGCTGGTTATTTCCATGCTCCTTTATTATCTGATAAAACCTTTGGTGCTATTAGTCGAAAAAACTGGTTTAAATCGGACCATGTCTATCTTGCTTATCTATGCTATTCTTGCCTTACTCCTAGTTTGGGGAATTTCGACGGCTATTCCTAACTTACAAGATCAAATTTTGATTTTGATTAGAAATGCACCATCATACATTGCTCGGGCAAACAGTGAAACGGAACGTTGGTTGAAACTTCCTATTCTTTCCAATTTTCATGGAGATTTAGAGGCTGTGCTCAGTGATTTTTCAGCGAGAATGGTCAACTATGCCGAGCACTTTTCTACTTCAGCTCTGACTTGGATTGGGACCTTTGCTAGCACAGTAGCAAGAGTAACAGTTGCTATCATTTTGACACCATTCATTCTTTTTTATCTCTTAAGAGATAGTCAAAAGATGAAACATAGCTTTGTCTCAGCTTTACCGACACGTTTTCGTAAAACGACTGTCCGTATGCTTTCAGATATCAATAGTCAGCTCGAAGGTTATGTTCAAGGTCAAGTGACAGTAGCAATTGTCGTGGCAATTATGTTCTGTATCATGTTCAAGATTGTTGGGCTTCGTTATGGAATGACTTTTGGTATTTTAGCAGGATTTCTAAATATGATTCCCTATCTTGGAAGCTTTCTAGCTATGGTACCCGTTGTTATTATGGGATTGGTTCAAGGCCCTGCTATGCTAATCAAGGTCCTCATCATTTTTGTTATCGAGCAAACTATTGAAGGACGTTTTGTTTCTCCACTTGTTTTGGGAAATAAACTAAGCATTCACCCTATCACCATTATGTTTATTCTCTTGACAGCAGGATCTCTGTACGGTGTGTGGGGTGTCCTATTAGGGATTCCAATCTATGCCTCTGTCAAGGTTGTTGTTAGAGAGATTTTTGATTGGTACCGTTCTGTAAGTAATCTTTATCAAGATGATCTAGAAAATGAAGGACAAAAAGACGATGTTAAATAGTGAAAAAATGGTTGCCTCTATCGGAAACCAAGATTTAGACCACGCTGACAAATATTTTAAAAAAGCTTTACGAGAAGACCCTGCAGAGGTTCTTGTTGAGTTGGGCCAATACTTAGAGTCTATTGGTTTCTTACCACAGGCACAGGAAATTTACGAAAAAGTTCGTTTTGATTTTCCAGAGGTTAATGTCAATCTAGCACAAATTGTAGCCGAAGATGGCGATATTGAAGAGGCCTTTCTTTATTTGGATGCCATACCTGAAGACTCTGACGACTATTTGTCCGCTTTAATTGTAAAGGCAGACATCTATCAAATGGAGGGTTTAACTGATGTGGCACGTGATAAGTTGTTGGAGGCAAGTCAATTATCAGATGATTCATTGATTATTTTTGGTTTGGCTGAGATGGAATTTGAACTTGGAAATTTTGAACAAGTTATTCAATACTATGCTAAATTGGATAATCGTGACCTCCTGGCAATGACTGGGGTTTCTACTTATGAACGCATTGGTAAGGCTTATGCCAGTCTTGGAAAGTTTGAAGCTGCTCGTGAATTTTTGGAAAAAGCTATTGAAATTGAGTACGATGATACCACTGCTTTTGAATTAGCCACTTTGCTCTATGATCAAGAAGAGTATCAAAAAGCTAATTTTTACTTTAAGCAGATAGAAACCATGTCTGCAGACTTCGAAGGTTATGAGTATGTTTACGCTTTGTCGTTACATGCAGAACATAAAACCGAAGAAGCCTTACGTATGGCACAACAAGGAATTTCAAAAAATGCCTTTGATGTTCAATTACTTTTGTTAGCGTCACAGTTATCCTACGAGTTGCATGATACTCAATCTGCTGAATCTTATTTGAAGCAAGCCTTGCCATTGGCTGAGGACCAGGATGAGATTGTCTTACGTTTAAGTACTCTCTATTTGGAAGAAGAACGTTACGAGGACCTGGTAGCTTTAGCTGATTACGAGGTTGATTCTGTTTTGGCTCGTTGGAATATCGCCAGAGCCTATCAAGCACTTGATGATGAAGAAGAAGCTTTTCAAATTTATCAAGATTTGTCTAAAGATTTGGCTGATAATCCTGAATTCTTACAGGATTATGCATATATTCTAAGAGAATTTGGTTACAGAGACCAGGCGCGTGTAACAGCAGAAAAATACCTTGCCTTGGTGCCAGACGATGTCAATATGCAAACGTTTCTTGAAGATTACTAAGCTTTAAAATGTTTTAATTGGTGGTTTAAATAGAAGGAGGGGAGTGCGAATCTTACTCAACCTCCTCTTTTTTTATTTGTCTATTTATGTTATGATTTTATTAGAACCCATAAGGAGTAAATATGGTTAAGAGAGATTTAATTCGAAATATTATCATAGCAGTTCTTGCCATTGTAGTGATTTTATTGTTAAGAGCTTTTGTGTTATCAACACACCGTGTAACCGAAGGTCAGGCAAATGACTATATTCATGCAGGTGATTATGTTACTTTCAATAAAAATGTTGAACCGCATAATAAGGACTTTATCTTGTATACGGTTAATGGTAAGGAATATATCGGCCGTGTTATTGCTGATGAGGGCAAGAGCGTGACAGCTATGGATGATTTCCTTTATATCAATGATAAGTCAGTTGACGAAGCCTATATTAGCAAAGATAAATCAGCTTATTTGGCGACAGTGTCACCTGGGAATTTCTTTACTGATGATTTTTCCATTGCAACATTGACAGATAATAAACAAACTAAGATTGAAAAAGGTCAATACCTTGTGTTGAACGATAACCGTCGTAATACAGATGATAGTCGTAAGTTTGGTCTTATTGAAAAGGACCAAATTAAAGGTGTTATCTCTTTCAGATTGTATCCTCTATCACGTTTTGGTTTCGTTGATGTCGATTAATATTTCAATACTACTAAAAAGCTAGGAACTTTTGATAAGTTTCTAGCTTTTTTAGTGATATTGTCTTTAGCAAATGCAATTGTGATGGGGACTAAGGCTTATTACGAAAAAGAAACTAAAGTTTCAGTCATACGGTCAACCCATCAATATGATGGGTTTTTATGCTATAATTGAGATAAATAGTAAATACAATAAAAGGAGTACTTATGGCCTACGATTTACTCTTAGAACGTTTTCTACGCTATGTCAAAATAAATACACGCAGTGATGAAAATGCAACAAGGACGCCGACAACACAAAGCCAGGTAGATTTTGCTTTGAATATTCTAAAACCAGAATTGGAAGAGCTTGGTTTAAGTAACGTCCATTATTTGGAAAGTAATGGTTACCTAGTGGCAACCCTGCCGGCTAACGATGACCAATTAACACGTAAGATTGGTTTCATCTCTCATATGGATACTGCAGATTTTAATGCAGAAGGAGTATCACCCCAAGTTATTGAATCCTATGATGGAGGCATTATTCCTCTTGGGACCTCAGGTTACAACCTAAATCCAACTGATTTTCCAAATCTCCAGAATTACATCGGTCATACACTTATTACGACAGATGGCACCACTCTTCTTGGAGCTGATGATAAATCTGGTATTGCTGAGATTATGACAGCATTGGCTCATTTGAAGGCACATCCTGAAATCAAGCATTGTGAGATTCGTGTAGGCTTTGGTCCTGATGAAGAAATTGGAATTGGCGCAGATAAATTTGATGTTGATGATTTTGATGTCGATTTTGCATACACTGTTGACGGTGGTCCATTGGGTGAATTACAGTATGAAACCTTCTCTGCCGCGGGTGCAGAGCTGACCTTTTATGGCCGTAATGTCCACCCTGGAACAGCAAAAGGTCAGATGGTCAATGCTTTGCAATTGGCAATTGATTTTCATAATCAGTTGCCCGCAGAAGATCGTCCAGAGTTGACGGATGGTTATCAAGGTTTCAACCATCTTCAAACAATGACAGGTACTGTTGAAGAAGCAAATTCATCATATATCATTCGTGATTTTGAGACAGAGTCTTTTGAAAATCGAAAAGCAACTTTCCAAGAAATTGCCGATAAAATGAATCAAGCCTACGGTCAAACGCGAGTTGATTTGGTGATCAAAGATCAATATTATAACATGCGTCAAGTCATTGAAAAAGATATGATGCCTGTTGAGTTGGCTAAGGAGGTTATGGAGGACCTAGGAATTGTTCCAGTCATTGAGCCAATTCGTGGTGGAACTGATGGTTCAAAGATATCTTTCATGGGAATTCCGACGCCAAACCTTTTTGCAGGTGGTGAAAATATGCATGGTCGTTATGAGTACGTTTCTTTACAAACAATGGAAAAAGCTGTAGATGTTATTCTTGGAATTGTCAGTAATCCCTAATTGTGCTTGCTAAAAACTGATTTTATGGTAGAATTAGAAGTAATGGAGGTGCTGAGATGATTAAAATTTTCGGCAAGTATCGTTACCATTGGCAACCTGAATTATCTTGGCTTATCATTTATTGGTCTTTAGCCATCACGCCAATCTTTATTGCAGCCGCCCTTCTGTTCGAGTTGTACTCGGTGCCCTCACATATTTTGATGCTTTTCACTATTTTTGTTGCTTTATTTGGTCTAGGGTTCCATCGTTACTTTATTATTGAAGATTATGGAATACTGCGTATTGTTTCTTTCAATATTTTTAAACCGCGTAAGGTACAGATTAGTGATATTGAAAAAGTGGAAGTTGTCAAAACCGGCTTGTGCCTCATTTTTAAAAATGGAAAGAAACGTCAGTTTTATATGAGAAAGTGGCCTAAGAAATATTTCTTAGATGCTTTAGCACTTCATCCTGATTTCAAAGGTGAGGTAGAACTAATGGATTATATGACTAATTTTGATTATTTTGCCTTTTATGAGGAATCAAAAAAAGCCCTCAAGATTAAACTTCGCAAATAAGGGCTTTAGTGGGACAAGACTTGACAGCAGTCAAAGTCT
>OIFP01000441.1_pt1 | contig 8874 bp, 6 predicted proteins | sample 1582061 | NCBI WGS metagenome assembly OIFP01 (sample SAMN07501072, study PRJEB24779) | human gut metagenome | isolation source: stool | host: human infant | place: USA: Pittsburgh, PA | reverse complement strand
TTTAATAGCCGCAATTGTTGCTGCATTGTTAGGGGTGGTGATGCACAAATGACGACAGATTTACATACATTAGTACTTATTATTTTATGTGGCGTGGTCACATTACTCATTCGAGTTATTCCATTTGTTATGATATCGCGTGTCAACTTACCAGCAATTGTAATTAAATGGCTTTCTTTTATTCCTATCACTTTATTTACAGCTCTTATTATAGATGGTGTAATTCAACAACATGATCATGCATTTGGTTATACGCTTAATTTACCTTATATTATTGCAATCGTGCCAACTGTGATGCTCGCTATTTTCACACGTAGTCTAACAGTGACAATTCTCGGAGGTATATTTGTCATTGCTTGCTTACGTTTAATCTTTTAATCTTTGGAAATCATATCAATTCATTGAACTTACAGAAAAAGTTAGTTAAAATTAAAATAATTAGAAAATTTAGACTATTAGGACGAAATGCATTTCTACATCACAATACAATTAAATTACCTAACCTTATTTTGAGAAGCAGAGGGATTTGGCCCGTAGAAGCTTCAGCAACCGACTTTAAATAGCACGGTGCTAATACCAACGAGCAACTCGAATGATAAGTACGATAAGTGCCTTTACATCATTTGAGTAAGGCACTTTTTTAGTTGAAGGAGGTATGGAACTATTATGACGAATTACACGGTTAATACATTAGAACTAGGTGAATTTATAACTGAATCTGGTGAAACGATTGATCATTTACGTCTACGTTATGAACATGTAGGACTTCCTGGTCAACCCCTTGTCGTTGTTTGTCATGCACTTACTGGCAATCATTTAACATACGGTACGGATGCGCAACCTGGCTGGTGGCGAGAAATCATTGATGGTGGCTACATTCCAGTTCATGATTATCAATTTCTTACATTCAATGTCATTGGAAGTCCATTTGGTTCGAGTTCTAAATTAAATGATGACAACTTCCCAGAACATTTAACATTGAGAGATATCGTTAGAGCTATTGAGTTAGGTATACAAGCATTAGAATTTAAGAAGATTAATATTCTCATTGGAGGTAGTTTAGGTGGCATGCAAGCGATGGAATTGCTTTATAATCGTCAATTCGAGGTGGAAAAAGCAATCATATTAGCTGCTACTGATAAAACGTCCTCCTATAGTCGTGCTTTTAACGAGATTGCAAGACAAGCTATACATATAGGTGGTAAAGAAGGTTTAAGTATCGCACGTCAACTCGGCTTCCTCACGTATCGATCGTCTAAAAGTTATGATCAACGTTTTACACCTGATGAAGTAGTGAGCTATCAACAACATCAAGGTGATAAGTTCAAAGAATATTTCGATTTAAATTGTTATTTAACACTGCTAGACGTCTTAGATAGTCATCATTTAGATAGAGGGAGAGATGATGTTGATGAAGTCTTTCAATCGTTGGAAACGAAAGTACTAACAATGGGCTTTATTGATGATTTACTTTATCCTGATGATCAAGTAAGAGCTTTAGGAGAACGTTTTAAATATCATCGTCATTTCTTCGTACCAGATAATGTTGGACATGATGGTTTTCTTCTAAATTTTAATGATTGGGCGCCTAATTTATATCATTTCTTAAATCTGAAACAATTCCGACGTAAATAGGAAAGTTTTATAATAGAACACAATCCTCATGAGCACGCATAAGAAATACTAAACAGTGCAGAGCAGGTAAATTTTTCTTTGGAATTAAGATAAGTATTATTTGGCATAAAAATAGTCCTACAGAAGCTTATATAAGCAAAGTCTATTTCATATGTCGTACTTATGCATAACCTGTCACTGGTAGTATGGCTTTACTTTATTGTTAAATTTTAGCAAAGAGGTTAAAATAGGAGTTATAGTCAAAAAGTATGGGAGTGGCGTATGTGTTTTCAAAAATACAACCTAAAGCAACTATTTTAGCAATTATTTCATTATTAGTAGTCGCTTTAGTAACGCATGTATTACCTGTTCTCGGCTTGATTTTATGTTTATTTGCAACGATTCCCGGTATTGTTTTATGGAATCGTTCCATACAATCATTCGGAATTAGCGCATTAGTAACAGTTGTACTTACAACATTATTAGGTAATACATTTGTCTTAAGTATGATGGTCTTAATCTTATTATTAAGTGCGATTATCGGACAATTACTTAAGGAAAGAACATCTAAAGAACGAATTCTTTATATTTCAACAGCTTCATTAAGTTTAGTTACACTTATTGGATGGATGTTATTACAAACATTCGATAAAATTCCGACGGCAGCTGTATTAATTAAGCCTTTTAAAAATGCAATGCATGAGGCTTTCTTAACAAGTGGAATCGATTCAAACTATAGACAGATTCTTGAGGAAAGTTTCCGACAAATGACGGTCCAACTCCCTAGTTTTCTAATTATAGTTATTTTCATATTTGTCTTAATTAATCTGATTATTACATTTCCAATTTTACGCAAATTTAAAGTAGCAACACCTATTTTTAAACCTTTATTCGCATGGCAAATGAGCCGTAATTTACTATGGTTTTATCTTATAGTACTTATTTGTGTCATGATTGCAAGTGAACCAAGTACGTTCCAAAGCATCGTGTTAAACTTTGATGTTGTGTTATCATTAGTGATGTACATCCAAGGATTAAGTGTCATTCACTTCTTTGGTAAAGCTAAAAGATGGCCGAACTTCGCAACAATTCTTGTTATGGTAGTAGGGACACTTCTTACACCGGCAACGCATATTGTTGGATTACTTGGGGTAATTGATTTATGTATTAATTTAAAGAAAATAATAAAAAAATGATGATTAAAAAGTGATTAGAGGTGGAAGAATGAACCGTCAATCCACTAAAAAAGCTTTGCTCATACCGTTTATTTTAATGGTACTCACTGCCATAGCACTTGTCGTCGTGTGGTTTATTTTTAACCAATTAGTGGCAGGTATTGCTACAGCTATACTCATTGTGATGATTATTATTAGTGGCGTGTTATTGAGAAAAGCATTTCTAAAAATGGATAATTATGTGGATGATTTAAGTGGTCACATCTCGGCAAGTAGTAATAAGGCGATTAAGCACTTGCCTATAGGGATGATTGTGTTAGATGAAGATAATCACATTGAGTGGATGAACCAATTTATGACAGATCACATTGAAACGAATGTGATTTCTGAAAATGTCAATGAAGTCTTCCCTAACATATTAAAACAACTGGAAAAAGTTCAAGAAGTAGAAATAGAAAACAACAATTATTACTATCATGTACGATATTCAGAAAACGAGCATTGTTTATACTTCTTTGATATGACTGAAACTGAACGTACAAATGAACTATATGAAGATTCCAAGCCGATTATTGCAACAATATTTTTAGATAATTACGATGAAATCACTCAAAATATGAACGATACACAACGTTCTGAAATTAACTCTATGGTGACACGTGTGATTAGTCGTTGGGCACAAGATTACAATATTTACTTCAAACGTTACAATTCAGATCAATTTGTAGCTTACTTTAACCAAAAAATATTGGCTGAACTAGAAGATTCTAATTTTGAAATCTTAAGCCAATTAAGAGAGAAGAGTGTGGGTTACCGCGCACAACTAACATTAAGTATTGGTGTAGGTGAAGGCACGGAGAACCTTATTGATTTAGGTGAATTATCACAATCTGGTTTAGACCTCGCGTTAGGTCGTGGTGGTGACCAAGTTGCAATTAAGAATATGAACGGCAATGTAAGATTCTATGGTGGTAAGACTGACCCTATGGAAAAACGTACGCGTGTACGTGCGCGTGTGATTTCACATGCCCTCAAAGATATTCTTACTGAAGGCGATAAAGTTATCGTCATGGGACATAAGCGACCAGATTTAGATGCTATAGGTGCAGCTATCGGAGTTTCGCGCTTTGCATCAATGAATAATTTAGAGGCATTTATCGTTCTTAATGATTCTGATATTGATCCGACATTACGTCGTGTTATGGATGAGATTGATAAGAAACCGGAACTAAAAGAACGCTTTGTAACATCGGATGAGGCTTGGGATATGATGACTTCTAAGACGACTGTCGTTGTTGTAGATACACATAAACCTGAAATGGTCTTAGATGAAAATGTCTTAAATAAAGCAAACCGCAAAGTGGTCATTGATCATCATAGACGTGGCGAAAGCTTTATTTCAAATCCATTACTTGTGTATATGGAACCTTACGCTAGCTCAACTGCTGAGCTCGTAACGGAATTACTAGAATATCAACCAACTGAACAGAGATTGACTCGTTTAGAATCAACTGTTATGTATGCAGGTATTATAGTAGATACAAGAAACTTTACGTTAAGAACAGGTTCCAGAACATTTGATGCTGCAAGTTATTTACGTGCACATGGCGCTGATACAATCTTAACGCAACATTTCTTAAAAGATGATGTCGATACGTATATCAATCGTTCAGAATTGATAAGAACAGTTAAGATACAAGATCAAGGTGTAGCCATTGCACATGGTTCAGATGATAAAATTTATCATCCTGTAACGGTTGCACAAGCTGCCGATGAGTTGTTAAGTTTAGAAGGCATTGAAGCATCTTATGTAGTAGCTAAACGTGAAGACAACCTGATTGGTATCTCAGCACGTTCTTTAGGTTCCATAAATGTTCAATTAACAATGGAAGCGTTAGGTGGCGGTGGCCATCTGACAAATGCTGCGACACAAATAAAAGGTGCGACAATAGATGAAGCAATAGAACAATTACAACAAGCAATTACAGAACAAATGAGTAGGAGTGAAGACGCATGAAAGTAATTTTCACACAAGATGTTAAAGGTAAAGGTAAAAAAGGCGAAGTTAAAGATGTACCAGTAGGTTACGCAAATAACTTCTTACTTAAAAATAAATATGCTGTAGAAGCAACTCCTGGTAACTTAAAACAATTAGAACAACAAAATAAACGTGCTGAAGCAGATAGACAACAAGAAATCGATGATGCAAAAGCACTTAAAGAACAGTTAAAAGATATCGAAGTTGAAGTATCAGCTAAAACAGGTGAAGGCGGCAAACTATTTGGTTCAATCAGTACGAAACAAATTGCCGAAGCGCTAAAAAAACAACATGATATTAAAATCGACAAACGTAAAATGGACTTACCGCATGGTATTCATGCACTAGGATATACTAATGTTCCAGTGAAATTAGACAAAGAAGTCGAAGGTACAATCCGTGTGCACACTGTAGAACAATAATTTAAAGATATGACGCGAGGATAGTACATGATTACTATTATAGGTGCAATTATATAAGATGTATGACTTATACAATTTGTTAACCTCTGAAATATCTGTAGTGTATCTCGTGACAATATCAGATGACGATAAAATAAAAGATGGATTGAAATAAGAGGTGTAAGTAGATAATGGATGGAATGTATGAGCAAAATCAAATGCCACATAGCAATGAAGCTGAACAATCTGTCTTAGGTGCCATTATTATAGATCCAGAACTCATTAATACTACTCAGGAAGTCTTGCTTCCTGAGTCGTTTTATAGAGGCGCCCATCAACATATTTTTCGAGCAATGATGCACCTAAATGAGGATAATAAGGAAATTGATGTTGTCACATTGATGGATCAATTATCAAGTGAAGGTAGCTTAAACGAAGCGGGTGGCCCTCAATATCTTGCCGAACTATCGACGAGTGTACCGACAACGCGAAACGTTCAGTACTATACGGATATCGTTTTTAAACATGCGTTGAAACGGAAACTTATTCAAACCGCTGATAGTATAGCGAATGATGGCTATAATGATGAATTAGAATTAGATACGATTTTAAGTGACGCCGAACGACGTATTTTAGAACTATCTTCTACAAGAGAAAGTGATGGTTTTAAAGATATTAGAGATGTCTTAGGACAGGTATATGACACCGCAGAAGAACTCGACCAAAATAGTGGTCAAACACCAGGTATTCCAACTGGTTATCGTGACTTAGATCAAATGACTGCTGGTTTTAACCGTAATGATTTAATCATTCTAGCGGCACGTCCTTCAGTAGGTAAGACTGCCTTTGCCTTAAATATTGCGCAAAAGGTTGCCACACATGAAGATATGTATACTGTCGGTATCTTCTCACTTGAGATGGGTGCCGACCAATTGGCAACACGTATGATCTGTAGTTCTGGTAACGTTGATTCCAATCGTTTAAGAACTGGGACGATGACTGAAGAAGATTGGAGTCGCTTTACGATTGCGGTAGGTAAGCTATCACGAACTAAAATCTTCATAGACGATACGCCAGGTATCCGTATCAATGATTTACGTTCTAAATGTCGTCGACTCAAACAAGAGCACGGTCTTGATATGATTGTGATTGATTATCTACAATTGATTCAAGGAAGCGGATCACGTTTCTCAGATAACCGTCAACAAGAAGTTTCAGAGATTTCACGTACACTTAAGGCGATTGCACGTGAATTAGAATGTCCAGTTATTGCACTGAGTCAGTTATCACGTGGCGTTGAACAGCGACAAGACAAACGTCCTATGATGAGTGATATTCGTGAATCTGGGTCTATAGAACAAGATGCCGACATCGTCGCTTTCTTATATCGTGATGATTATTATAATCGTGGTGAAGGTGATGAAGATGATGACGATGCTGGTTTTGAACCACAGACAAATGATGATAACGGTGAAATTGAAATCATCATCGCCAAGCAACGTAACGGTCCAACAGGTACTGTGAAACTTCACTTTATGAAACAATATAATAAATTTACAGACATTGATTATGCTCATGCAGATATGTCATAAAAATATTTTTCCGTACAATAATTGTTGTAAACTGTTTATTGTACGGTTTTTATTTTGTTTTTCTCTTTTGAAAATGTTGGAAGTATGTGTATGTATTTTACTTAGATATCCTTTGAATAACTGTCATAGAAACGTTTGGAAGTGATTTTGCACAGAAAAAATACTGAAAGATGATGCGTTATCGAACGCTAATTAATGTTCGATTTTTATTTGCAAATTCAAAATCATATTGGTAAAATACCTAGTGGTTAAACGAGAAAAACTTGGAGGTGCTCATATGTCATCAATCGTAGTAGTTGGGACACAATGGGGAGACGAAGGTAAAGGTAAAATAACAGACTTTTTAGCAGAGCAAGCAGACGTAATTGCTAGATTTTCTGGTGGTAACAATGCGGGACATACGATTCAATTCGGTGGAGAAACTTACAAATTACACTTAGTGCCATCAGGTATCTTTTATAAAGATAAATTAGCTGTAATCGGTAACGGTGTAGTTGTAGATCCAGTCGCATTATTGAAAGAATTAGATGGGTTAAATGAACGTGGCATTTCAACTGACAACCTACGCATCTCAAATCGCGCACAAGTCATTTTACCTTATCACCTAGCTCAAGACGAATATGAAGAACGTCGTCGTGGCGATAATAAAATTGGTACAACAAAAAAAGGTATCGGCCCAGCATACGTAGATAAAGCACAACGTATCGGTATTCGCATGGCAGACTTATTAGAAAAGGAAACATTCGAACGCCGACTTAAAGAAAATATTGAATATAAAAACGCATACTTTAAAGGCATGTTTAACGAAACTTGTCCAACATTCGATGAAATCTTTGACGAATATTATGCTGCAGGTCAACGTTTAAAAGACTATGTGACAGACACAGCTAAAATTTTAGACGATGCAAATGTGGCTGATGAAAAGGTATTATTCGAAGGTGCACAAGGTGTCATGTTAGATATCGACCATGGTACATATCCATTCGTTACATCTAGTAATCCAGTTGCAGGTAACGTGACAGTAGGTACAGGTGTTGGCCCAACATCAGTGTCTAAAGTGATTGGTGTATGTAAATCATATACATCTCGTGTGGGTGACGGTCCATTCCCAACTGAACTCTTTGATGAAGATGGCCACCATATTAGAGAGGTGGGTCGTGAATATGGTACAACTACTGGACGTCCACGTCGTGTAGGTTGGTTCGACTCAGTTGTATTACGTCATTCACGTCGTGTAAGTGGTATCACAGATCTTTCAATTAACTCAATCGACGTTTTAACAGGATTAGACACAGTTAAAATTTGTACTGCTTACGAATTAGATGGTGAAAAAATTACTGAATACCCAGCAAACTTAGATCAATTAAGACGTTGTAAACCTATCTTCGAAGAGCTTCCAGGTTGGACTGAAGACATTACAGGTTGCCGTAGTTTAGATGAACTCCCTGAGAATGCACGTAATTACTTAGAGCGTATTTCAGAATTATGCGGTGTCCATATTTCAATCTTCTCAGTAGGTCCAGACCGTGAACAAACGAATTTATTAGAGCAACTTTGGTAGAATAAAACGTTAAGAAAGCATGTGAGTTTTGTTTAATTAGAGCATTGAACGCATTGAACGAAATGATTAACATTATTCTTAGTGCTATATGCATGAAAGTAAAAAAGCTTTCTAACTCATATCTATCAATATTTGCAGTGAATCATATTTAAACAGGCGGCCACAACTTAATGGTCGCCTGTTATTTATTTTGGAGTAGGACAATGATTCTCAATCTCCTTTTGTCATACTCCAGTTTTATTTTAAAACAGCAATTTGAAATTAGTTTTGAATGAAATCAATGGTTTTATTCTTCTCCACAGTAAGCTTCATAGCATGATTGTGTTGGTTGATTAACGAAACAAAAATATTATTAAATTTATGTAAAAAATATCTTGTCATCAAAAGTAGAGCTATGCTATAATCTATCTTGTGCTTAAGAACGGCTCCTTGGTCAAGCGGTTAAGACACCGCCCTTTCACGGCGGTAACACGGGTTCGAGTCCCGTAGGAGT
>OIFP01000440.1_pt1 | contig 8882 bp, 7 predicted proteins | sample 1582061 | NCBI WGS metagenome assembly OIFP01 (sample SAMN07501072, study PRJEB24779) | human gut metagenome | isolation source: stool | host: human infant | place: USA: Pittsburgh, PA | reverse complement strand
GTTACCACCAAACGAATCGGAAAATCGATACTGGAAAAAACTCTAACTCGGTGGCCAGTTTTTGTTGACCACTTCACAGCAACCCTTCCGTCACGCCGAAGGTATGCAGGTAGGAAGCACTATCGTTGGTGATGGCGGTGGAATAGACGAACATCCAAATCACCAGCATTACGAAATAGAGTGCACCTAACAGGATGCCCCAGTTTTTACCTAAATAACCGCTGATGACGCTCGGGTAATCTTTACATTCTGGTGATTCTGCCAGCGTATTAATAAACAACCGCTGAAACAGATACATTGCCGGGTAACCAATCACCGATGAGAGCAAAAATACCCACAATCCCATCAAACCGACCTGCACCGGGAGAAAAACAATCCCCGCGCCAATCGCCATCCCGATACTCATAATCACCCAGCCAGTGTCAGTACTGTCGAATTTGATCGCTTCTCGCCACTCGCTCTCACTCATTCCAGCACGACCCGCCGGGGTCGAAGCGTCTGCAATGACGCCTTTATTCGATGCAATTTCCATAATTTCTCGCTCAATATTTTGTAGGGCTTATTATTTTTTTCCGAGCCGCATCAAGGCGATATGCGGTCTACGTTTTTGCAGGCGAGTTATTAGAATAAAGAAATGATACGCGTGAGATCAGAGAAAATCTTCACAATCAAGACTTTTAAATAGCAATTGTGGGTAATAATTTTCTATTAAATTGAGTTAATAGAAATAATTATTCTCTATTTGCGGCAGATCACAATAAAAAAGGGTGCACATTTTGTGCACCCAAGGATGATAGCTGACAGCAATGTCAGCCGCAGACCACTTTAATAGCCAGTCCTCCGCGTGATGTTTCGCGGTATTTATCGTTCATATCTTTGCCGGTTTCATACATCGTCTCGATCACTTTATCGAGTGAAACACGCGGTGCCGAGGTGCGGCGCATCGCCATCCGCGCGGCGTTTACTGCTTTCACGGCATTAATGGCATTACGTTCAATGCACGGGATTTGTACCTGTCCGGCAACCGGATCGCAGGTCAGCCCAAGGTTATGCTCCATCGCGATTTCCGCCGCATTGCATACCTGCGCCGGACTGCCACCCAGTAGTTCAGTTAACCCTGCCGCTGCCATTGAACAGGCCACGCCAATCTCCCCCTGACAGCCGACTTCCGCGCCAGAGATGGAGGCGTTCATTTTATACAGCGCGCCAATTGCCCCCGCTGCCAGAAAATAGCGGGCAATTGACCGCTCGTTTACCGGACGACGGAACTTATCGTAATAAGCCAGCACTGCCGGAATAATGCCGCACGCACCGTTAGTCGGTGCCGTTACCACGCGCCCGCCAGCTGCGTTTTCTTCACTAACCGCCAGCGCGTACATGTTGATCCAGTCGATGACATTCATCGGATCGTTAGAGATGTTATCGCTGGAAACCAGTTGACGACGCAGCGCTACGGCACGGCGCGGCACATTGAGCGGACCAGGCAGCACGCCTTCAGTATTCATTCCACGTTCAATACCGTCATGCATCACTTGCCAGATACGGGCAAACCCTGCGTCAATTTCCGCTTTACTGCGCAGCGCCAGCTCGTTGTGCATCATCAGGCCAGATATAGACAGGCCGTTGTAATCACACATTTTCAGCAGTTCACCTGCTGAGTGGAAATCGTAAGGTACGGGTGTTTCGACATCGTGCGACAGGCCGAAGTGTTCTTCTTCGACAATAAACCCGCCGCCGACAGAGTAATAGGTTTTGCTTAATAGCTCTTCCTGTCCCTTCCAGGCAGTGATCCGCATTCCGTTCTCATGGCGAGGCAACATTTCGGGATGGAAGATAATGTTCTTTGCTACAGGAAAATCAACAATATGCGCGCCAGAAGCCACCGGCAACCGCCCGCTGCGCGTCACTAACTCTATAAATGCAGGGATCTCATCAATGACAACATCCTGCGGACTGTTTCCTGCCAGTCCCATGATGATGGCGACATCCGTGGCATGGCCTTTGCCCGTCAGTGACAACGACCCGTACAGATCGACCACAATATGGCTCGTCGCGGTTAATAAGCCGCTACTTTCCAGCCGATCAATAAAACTTTTTCCGGCATTCATTGGCCCCACAGTATGCGAACTGGAGGGACCAATCCCAATTTTGAAAATATCGAATGCACTAATCATATCCACACCCTCGGATTGCCGTTCAGTGAAGTGGAGCGGAACGACCTTGCGACCGTCCCGCTCACGAGGCTTTACGCACTACGTACTGCGATGGCTTCAATTTCCAGCTTCACATCTTTCGGCAAACGCGCGACCTGCACACAGCTCCGGGTCGGGTAGGTCGCCTGATGTTCATCGAAGAACTGCTTATAGACTTCATTGATGGTGGCAAAATCATTCAGATCGGTGATGAACACGGTCATCTTGATGATATCGCCCACACTCAGCCCGGCAGCAACCACGATCGCTTTGACGTTTTCGAGGCTTAAACGCGCCTGATCTTGCACATCAGCCGGGATCTCACCGGTCTGTGGGCAAACCGGAATTTGCCCGGAGGTGAAGACCATGCTGCCTAAATCAACGCCCTGAACATAAGGGCCGATTGCGCCTGGGGCACGTTGCGTTTCGATAATCTTTTTCATACATCCTCCGGCGTCAGAGCGCCTGGGTAAAGGTACGTGAAATAACATCCTGTTGCTGTTCACGGGTCAGTGCGTTGAAGCGCACGGCGTAGCCAGAGACACGGATTGTCAGGTTAGGATATTTTTCCGGGTGCTCGATGGCATCCAGCAGCATTTCCCGATTCATTACGTTGACGTTGAGGTGTTGACCGCCTTCGACATCCGCTTCGTGGTGGAAATACCCATCCAGCAGGCCGACAAGGTTGGTTTTACGTACTGGATCTTCTTTGCCCAGCGCCGCAGGGACGATGGAGAAGGTGTACGAGATCCCATCTTTGGCGTAGGTGAACGGCAGTTTCGCCACCGACGTCAATGAGGCCACGGCACCTTTGCGATCACGACCGTGCATCGGGTTAGCGCCCGGCGCGAACGGTGTTCCGGCGCGGCGACCGTCCGGCGTGTTCCCGGTTTTCTGACCGTACACCACGTTAGAGGTGATAGTCAGAATCGATTGGGTCGGCACAGCATTGCGATAGGTTGGCAAAGCTTTAATTTTCTTCATAAAGCGTTCAACCAGATCGCAGGCAATGCTGTCTACGCGCTCGTCGTTGTTGCCATACTGCGGATATTCGCCGTCAATCTCGAAATCCACCGCCAGGCCGTTTTCATCACGGATTGGTTTCACACGAGCATATTTGATGGCAGACAGGGAGTCCGTTGCCACCGACAGGCCCGCGATGCCGCACGCCATGGTGCGATAGACATCACGATCATGTAGCGCCATCAGCGAAGCTTCGTAGCTGTACTTGTCGTGCATGTAGTGAATGATATTCAGCGCGCTGATGTACTGTACCGCCAGCCAGTCCATGAAGTGGTCGAGGCTATCCATCACTTTGTCGTAGTCCAGCACGTCATCCATCAACGGAGCCGTTTTCGGGCCAACCTGAATCTTCAGCTTCTCGTCCATTCCGCCGTTGATTGCGTACAGTAGCGTTTTCGCCAGGTTAGCGCGCGCACCGAAGAACTGCATCTGCTTACCAATCACCATTGGGCTGACGCAACAGGCAATCGCGTAATCGTCGCTATTGAAGTCAGTACGCATCAGATCGTCGTTTTCATACTGCAAAGAGGATGTGACGATAGACACCTGCGCGGCATATTTTTTGAAGGCAATCGGCAAGGCTTCCGACCACAGAATAGTCAGGTTAGGTTCCGGTGCAGGCCCCATAGTGTGCAGGGTGTGTAAATAGCGGAAGGAGTTTTTGGTCACCAGGGTTCGACCGTCCAACCCCATCCCGCCGATCACTTCCGTCGCCCAGATCGGGTCGCCGGAGAACAGCGAATCAAATTCCGGCGTACGCAAGAAGCGCACCATACGGATCTTCATGATGAAGTGGTCGATCAGTTCCTGTGCCTGCTGCTCATTGAGTACGCCTGCTTTAAAGTCGCGCTCAATGTAGATATCGAGGAACGATGCCGTGCGCCCCAGCGACATCGCGCCGCCATTTTGCGATTTCACTGCCGCCAGGTAAGCGAAGTAGAGCCACTGCACGGCTTCTTGTGCATTCTGCGCTGGACGAGAGATATCAAAGCCATATTTCGCCGCCATTTCCTGAATCTGTAACAGCGCACGGCGATGTTCTGCCAGTTCCTCACGCAGACGAATGGTGGCTTCGAGATCTTCGCCTTTTTCCAGACGGGACTGGAGATCGGCAAACTGCAGTTCGCGTTCACGTACCAGATAACTGATGCCGTACAGTGCCACACGGCGATAGTCACCGATGATACGCCCACGACCATAACCATCTGGTAAACCGGTCAGTACACCAGATTTACGGCAGCGCAGCATATCCGGTGAGTAAGTATCAAATACGCCCTGATTATGGGTTTTACGCAGATCGGTAAAGATGTATTCAAATTCGCTATCCATTTCACGACCATACGCGTGGAATGAACTTCTAATCATATTAATGCCGCCGAACGGATGCAGCGCACGCTTTAATGGCGCATCCGTTTGCAGACCCACTATTTTTTCCAGCGGCTGGTTAATATATCCCGCGTCATGAGCGGTAATTGTGGTGGCAATATTGGTATCGAAATCCAATGGCGCGTGAGTCGCATTTTCGATACGGATGCCTTCCATGACTTTTTCCCACAATTCCGTGGTGGCAGGCGTCGCTTCGGCGAGAAAAGATTCATCGCCTTCATAAGGTGTATAGTTATGTTGAATAAAATCGCGGACATTAATTTCGTTTTTCCAGTCCGTACCTTTAAAGCCAAGCCATGCGTCGGCGTACAGCTTATCGCTGGTATCAATATCTACCTTCATGAAAAATAATCTCTCTACAATACTTCAACTAAATTATGCAAATTCTGCGGGCGCGTTCACTTTGCCTAAATGAATGGCATCCAAAGCAATCATTTTTTCTTCGTTAGTCGGAATTACGGCGCAAATGACACGCGCATTTTCACTGGAAACAATTCGCTCTCCAAAAGAGTTAGAGCGATTATTCATTTCTGTATCAATTTCTACGCCTAATACAGCTAAATGTTCCATGACCAGACGACGAATTAAACTTGAATTCTCTCCTATTCCGCCGGTGAATATAATTCCATCCAGGCGATGTAATGAAGCAGCGTGTCCGGCAATATGACGGGCAATTCGGTGAACAAAGGTTTTAATTGCCAGTTGCGCGCGTTCGTGACCTTCATGCCAGGCTTTTTCCAGAACACGTAAATCCGAAGAAAGGCCGGAAATACCTAATAATCCCGACTCTTTATTCACTACGCGTTCCAGGTCCCCCAGGCTCTGGTTGGTTTGGCTGGCGACCCAGGACATCGCCCCGAAGTCGACATCACCACTGCGGGTACCCATCATCAAGCCTTCCAGCGGCGTCATTCCCATTGAAGTGTCAACACTCTGACCGTTGCGAACCGCGCAGATTGATGCGCCATTGCCAAGATGCGCCACAACCAGGCCGGAGTCATCTTCCGCCAGATTCAGCAGCGAATGTGCGCGCTGGGAAACATAGCGGTGCGACGTGCCGTGGAAACCATAACGGCGTACACCTAACTCTTCATAATATTTCCACGGCAGGCCGTATAAATAAGCTTCCGGAGCCATCGTCTGGTGGAAACTGGTATCAAATACCGCCACCTGAGTTACGCCCGGGAATAATTGCTGCGCCGATTCAATACCACTTAAATTGGCGTAATTATGCAGGGGTGCCAGTGGAGAAACGCGACGGATATTATCAATGACTTCATCGGTAATAATGGCGGACTCGGTAAAAATACTGCCGCCGTGAGCGATGCGGTGGCCAATTAAAGCCACACTGTCATTTAAATTCCGTTTTTCCAGTTCAAATGCAATTGCCTTCAATGCACCTTCGTAGCTGTGGTGAGCCAGCGGTGCTGGCTCTCCCCCATTTACGGATAAGAATGCATTTTCCGAGTTAATACCGTCGGCAATACCTGACATTAATACTTCACAGTCGCTGGCATTGAGTACGGAAAACTTAATCGAAGACGAACCACAGTTAATAACCAAAACAACCGGAAATTCATTCATCTCTTTTCTCATCCTGAGTTACGGATTAAAACAGTTTGTATACGATGTTCAGGATGGTCAGCAGACCAATCACGGTAACAAACACGTTATCCAGACGACCACGGTATTTCGCCAGAGACGGCGCTTTACGGATGGCATACATCGGCAACAGGCACAGCAGTGATGCGATAATCGGTGCGCCCATGGCTTCAATCAAGTCGAGGATGTTCGGGTTGGCGTAGGCAACAACCCAGGTGGAGCCCATAATGAAAATCATGCTGATAGTATTCAGTTTACCCAGCGACACTTTGGTTTTGTCACCTTTATAACCGAACTTCAGAATCAAACCATTCAGCCCTTCCAGCGTCCCCAGATAGTGACCGAAGAAAGATTTGAAAATAGCCACGAGTGCGATGATGGAAGCGGCATATTCCAGTGTAATCGCAAACGTTGTTTTGGTACCGGTCATGGACGCAAAGTGGTTAGCCAGATAAGAAAGCACTGGAATATTCTGCGCTTTCGCTTCAGCCATATTCGCCGGAGACAGCGTAAACAGGCAGCTAAAGGCAAAGAACATCACCACTGCAACCATCAGCATACTGGCGCGAGAGATGATTTGTGAACATTTACGCTCGGTGAAGTCGCGACCAAAATCTTTCTCGTACTCTTCACGTTTAGAAACCACGAAGGAAGAGACGATTGGCGAGAAGTTAAAGGAGAAAACCATGATGGAAATCCCCAGCCAGACGGTGATCAGGATACCGTCATGACCAGTTAACGACAGCGAACCGAGGTCAACCTGGTCGATAACTGCAGAGTTCCAGTAAGGGATCAGCGAAAGAGAAATCAGCACCAGGCTGGCGATAAACGGCCATACCAGATAGCTCATCACTTTAACCATCAGATCCTTACCAAACCAGATGACGAAAGCCATCAGCAGCAACAGGAACAGCGCCACAAAGCCGCGATTCAGCGGTGCAAAGCCGAGCTGGTTTTCCCAGAACGTCATAAAGGTGTTGGTAATGGTAACGCCATAAATCCACAACAGTGGGCAAATCGCGAAGAAGTACAGGAACGTGATAACCACGCCGCCAGTTTTACCAAAATGCTCTTCCACCGTTTCCGTAATGTTGCCGGAAGGGTTAGAGCCAGAAAGACACAGACGCGCCAGTGCCCGGTGGCAATAAAACGCGATGGGGTATGCTAATACCAACATCAGAAGAATCGGGATCAGTCCGCCAAAACCTGCGCGGATAGGGAAGAACAGCACCCCGGCGCCGATTGCCGTACCAAACAAGCCTAACGTCCATGTGGTATCTGATTTACGCCAGGACGATTGTTTTGTCTGGCTGGATACAATGCTATCTGAAGTACTCATATCCTATCCTCAACGAATTAATTAAGCGTCAACGAAACCGGTGATTTGAGAGACGCGAGAAAGATCGATATTGCCGCCGGAAATAATACTGACGGTTTTTCTGTTTTGAATATATTGGTCTAATTTACCGCTTAATAATGCAGCACATGCCAGAGCGCCTGCGCCTTCGGTGACGACTTTATTGCGCTGAATTAAGGCAATCATACTGTTTCTGATTTCGTCTTCGCTGACCAGCACGATGTCATCGACTAATTCACGAACGATTTCGTAAGTTAAATTACCCGGGCGGGAGACATCACAACCATCCGCCAGGGTGCCGGTAGTTCGGTGCGTAGTTATTTCTCCGGAGTGGAAAGAAGCCGCCATGCCGTGAACGTTTTCAGACTGTACGCCAATAACACGGATGGTCGGGTTGATAGATTTAATTGCCACCGCAATACCAGCAATTAAACCGCCGCCGCCAATTGGCACAATCACGTTATCGACATCATAGAGATCTTCCATAATTTCCAGACCAATCGTTCCCTGGCCAGCAATCACTTTCGGATCATCGTAAGGTGGGATAAAAATACGGCCTTCCATTTCGACAATTTCGCTCACTTTAGCAATAGTGTCGTTGAAGTTATCACCATGCAAAACGACTTCTGCGGAGTAGTCGCACGTTGCCGCGACTTTGGATTTCGGCGCACCTTTTGGCATCACCACTTTACCGTCAATACCCAGCATCGCGCAGGAGAGCGAAACCCCTTGCGCATGGTTGCCCGCAGAGCAGGCCACTACTCCTTTACGTTTTTCCGCATCAGTCAGTGAACTTAATTTATTAAATGCGCCACGAATTTTAAATGAACCAGTACGCTGCATGTTTTCGAATTTGAGGAATATTTCACCTTTGCAACGTTCACTAAAATAGTTGGAGCGAGGCATACCTGTTTTATAAATTCGCCCAGCCAGTCGTTGTTTTGCTTCAATGATGTCATCAATAGCAACCGGGAGATCGTATGTAATATGCATTATAAAACCTCTTAGCCTGAATTAAATATGTAGGTAACCGTAACCGACACCTGCAAAACAGACAGGTGGATTATTTATGTTTAAATTAAAACAAATAACTAATCAACTTCAATTAATTGCCTTCGTCTACACCCATTATAAGATGAATACTCTTTGGCTAATTCCACCAAAACCGATGCTGCTTTTTTAATACGATAATTTTTCGACCATACCGCGGCATATTGTGCCACAGGTAATGTTTCTTCAACCGGAAGGTAATGACTCCAACTTACTGATAGTGTTTTATGTTCAGATAATGCCCGATGACTTTGTCATGCAGCTCCACCGAT
>OIFP01000433.1_pt1 | contig 8921 bp, 9 predicted proteins | sample 1582061 | NCBI WGS metagenome assembly OIFP01 (sample SAMN07501072, study PRJEB24779) | human gut metagenome | isolation source: stool | host: human infant | place: USA: Pittsburgh, PA | reverse complement strand
CTAATGAATTTCATAGTGATAAAAATGATGTTCAATTTCCTGAAGGTCATATTCAAAAAGCTATGGATAAAGCATATGCCAATAGTATTATTCAAGGTGTAATAGCAACCGCTGAGAAAATAGATGCAGATTTACAACCATTCTGTAAATCTCGTAAAGTAGCAAATCTTGATAAAGTTGATCGCGCTATTTTACGGATTGCTGTATGGGAAATGACTAACGAAGTAGAACCATTAGAACCATCTATTGCCATTAATGAAGCCATTCAACTAGCAAAAGAATTTGGCTCTGATGCCTCTTATAAATTAATTAATGCCATCTTAGATGCATATAACAAGAGTAGATAATGAAACGATATTACTTAGGCATTGATACCAGTTGCTATACCACTAGTTGTGCCATTATAGATAGTGACTTTCACATCGTAGGAGAGGCACGTAAACTATTAGAGGTTAAACCTGGTAAGCGAGGACTACAACAATCAAATATGGTCTTTCAGCATACAAAGGCATTGCCTAAGCTAATGTTAGAGCTACCTCAAGTACCAATTAGCGGTATCGGTGTTAGTGGCTTTCCACGACGTGAGGAAAGTTCTTATATGCCCGCCTTTATGGTTGGTTTAGGCCAAGGGAAAACCTTGAGTCATATTTTAAATGTGCCTTTACATATCTTTGCGCACCAAGAAAATCATATTTTAGCAGCACTGAGAGATTTAGAACATATTCCAACTGAGCCATTTTTGGCTTTACATTTATCAGGTGGTACTACAGAGTTAGTCTATTGCCATTATCAAGGTGAAGGAATTTTTGAATCTCATATCATTGGCGGCTCTAAAGATTTGCAAGGCGGTCAATATGTTGATCGGATCGGTGTCGCTATGGGCTTACCATTTCCTGCAGGAAAACATCTAGAGTCATTAGCATTACAAACTACAGAGTATGAGCCACTACCATCATCTATGAAGGATGGATGGATTAGTTTTGCCGGTCCTTGTAGCGCAGCTATGAGACGTATAAATGAAACCATGAGTGATATGGATAAATCTAATTTAGCTAGAGCTGTATTTACTTCTATGGGAAATGCTTTAGAAAAAATGATTACCTATCATATTAAAGAAAAACCAGTTCATACACTTATCGCTGTAGGTGGTGTGATGAGCAATAGTTTACTTCGTAAGCGACTGGAAACCTATTGTAAACGGAATCGCATGACATTGCATGTGGCGCAGCCACAATATTCTGTTGATAATGCTACAGGCAATGCTTTTGGCGCTGCTTATTTACAAGAATCTAGAGGATCATCGTGAATGTATTAACCATTACACAATTGAACAATCTCATAAAGCGCACCCTAGATAGGGAATATCTACTAAAAAATGTTTATGTTAGCGGTACTATCATCAATGCTAAACGTCATAGTAGTGGACACATGTATTTTTCTTTGAAAGATGAGGAGTCTGCCATTGATGTAACTATGTGGTCTAGCACTGTTATGCAAAAAGGGTTGGCTAATGCCATTCAAAATGGTTTATTAGTCACTGTAAAAGCATCTGTTAATTTTTACAATAAAATGGGCCGTTTAAATCTTATTGCATCAGATATGCAAATAGGCTCTAAAAGTCCATTACAACTTGAATTTGACGCGTTAAAACGGGAGTTAACGGCGCTAGGATACTTTGATGACAGCCACAAACAAAGTCTTCCGTACATGGCAAGTTGCATAGGCATTGTTACATCTCAATCTGGTGCTGTATTACATGATATTTTACATGTCAGTGAGAGACGTAACCCACTAGTGCAATTTAAATTATTCTCCGTTCCTGTCCAAGGCAATACTGCGGGACCTGTTATTGCAAGAGGTATTGCTGCTGCCGATGCTGATCCCGATGTAGATGTTATCATCGTTGGTCGTGGTGGTGGATCTATGGAAGATCTATGGTGTTTCAATGATAGATCTGTTGTAGAGGCGATTTATAATGCTAATACGCCAATTATTTCAGCAGTAGGTCATGAAACAGATTATACCTTATGTGATTATGTTGCAGATGCTCGTGGAGCAACACCTAGTCATGCTGCAGAAATGGCAGTGCTTCCTATAACGACATTACAAGATCAATTGTCAGAAAAAGAAGAGTATCTACATGAGTTTATACGATATACATTACAACAGAAACGTACCGATTTAACATTGCTCTTTAATCGTAGATTAGGCATTCCAGCTCTACAATTTCTACATAAACAAAAAACACATTTACAAGAGCTTTCACAGTCATTAACCAATGCTACAAAAGAACGATGCAATACAGAGAAACATAGTCTAGCATTGTTAGCTCAACAATTAGAATCTCTTAATCCATTACAAATGATGGTAAAAGGATTTGCAAAGGTTGAACATAAGGATAAACCTATTACGTCTGTTACGCAATTACATCCAAAGGATGATATACGAGTTACACTTGCTGATGGGTATGTTACTGCTACGGTAAAGGAGGCGCACAAAGATGGCCGCATCACTAAAAAGTTATGAGAAAAAATATAAAGCCTTAGAGGATATTGTTAAACAATTAGACGATGGTGATATGACTATCTCTGAGCTTTTAACGCAATATAAGAAGGGCTTAACATTAGTAAAAGAATGTGCAGAAATGCTTGATTCTGTAGAAGATGAAGTACAACAAATTATCGAAGAAGTCCGCATCAGCGAATAAGGAGATTCTATGTTCAAAGACTATTTAGCGTCTAGCAAACAACATATTGAACAATGGTTAGGTGAAGTATTAACTAGCCCAAATCGAGAATTTAAACCCCTTTATGAATCTATGAATTACAGTTTAATGCAAGGTGGCAAACGAATCCGACCAATCTTATCTAAAGCTGTATTAGAAATGCTTCATAAAGATCCAGCTGATTATAAGGAATTTCTATGTGCTATGGAGTGTATCCATACATATTCCTTAGTACATGATGATTTACCAGCCATGGATAATGATGATTATCGTAGAGGTAATTTAACAAATCATAAAGTTTATGGTGAAGGTATGGCTATTCTAGCAGGTGACGGTTTATTGACCTATGCCTTTCAATTAATGACCGCTAATGAGACGGCTACAGCGCAGGAAAAACTTGATGCCATTCAATGTGTGGCTACGGCTGCAGGCCCTGAAGGTATGGTCGGAGGTCAAGCCTTCGATATGCTTAGTGAAGATAAACATATACCACTAGAGGAGTTAAAGGTTTTACACCGAGGAAAAACTGGGGCTTTATTTAATGCATCTGTAGAATTAGGGCTCATCTTAGGCAATGCAGATACAGCTACGAGAACAGCACTTATGGAATATGCAAATTGTTTGGGATTGTTATTCCAAATTACTGATGATATTCTAGATGTAACTGGTACTATTGAAGAATTAGGAAAAACACCTGGTAGTGATATTCGCCAACATAAATCTACCTATGTATCTTTACTAGGTTTAGATGAAGCTAAGAATCAAGCTTCCTTAGTTGGTAAACAAGCTCATGATGCACTAAATTCCGTTTCCTATGATACATCTATTCTGGCTGCTCTAATTGATTATCTTTTAGAACGCACTAATTAATTATTACGACCTGTAGAAGGTATAAATAATGATTGATATATTACCACAAATAGCACACAACTACATAGCGCAAGCCGCATTTTGGGGTTGGTTTACAGCTCAGGCTATCAAATTCGTATGGCAACTAGTTCGGCATGGTAAATTTCGTCCAGAACGATTAGTCGGATCTGGTGGTTTCCCAAGTTCGCATACATCCTTTGTAATCGCTACAACCACGGCTATATATCTAAAAAATGGAGCATCTGATCTTTTTATTCTATCCTTAGTATTCTCTATCGTAGTCATGTATGATGCATCTGGCGTACGTTTAGAAGCTGGTCGTCAAGCTCAAATTCTAAACCAAATTGTAGATTATTTTACAAAGAAAAACATACCTGTTGTCATTACTCGTAAAGAGGCCTTGAAAGAGTTATTAGGCCATACACCAATAGAGGTATTTGGGGGATTAATTCTTGGCATTCTTGTAGCATGTATTCAATTTTATTATATTTATAATGGTGTCATATGAGCAGTAAAGAACGTTTAGACATACTCCTTGTTAATCGAGGACTTTTTGAAAGTAGAGAAAAAGCCAAAGCAGCCATAATGGCTGGCCAAATCTTTATGGATACAACGCGTATTGATAAGGCGGGTACAAAAATTCCTGTAGATGCTAATATCGTAGTAAAGGGTAACACCTTACCTTATGTTAGTCGTGGTGGACTAAAGTTAGAAAAGGCTATTCAAACGTATCCTATCGATTTACAAGACGCTGTTATGGTCGATATAGGTGCCAGCACTGGTGGTTTTACAGATTGTGCTCTACAAAATGGAGCAGCTAAAGTATTTGCTATCGATGTAGGCTATAATCAATTAGCTTGGAAGTTACGTCAAGACCCACGTGTTATCAACATGGAAAAGCAAAATATTCGCACTGTCACACCAGAACAATTAGGTGAACTGGTTGACTTTATTTCCATAGATGTAGCATTTATCTCTTTAGATAAAGTATTGCCTGTAGCTACTACATTGTTAAAAGATACAGGCTCCCTCGTTGCTTTAATTAAGCCGCAATTTGAAGCTGGCAAAGAAAATGTTGGCAAAGGTGGTATTGTGCGCGACCCGAAAATCCATAAAGAGGTTTTACATCGTATCTTACACGTTGCTCATGATTGTGGATTATATGTTCATGGATTAACTTTCTCACCAATTAAAGGTATGGAAGGTAATATTGAGTTTTTAGGTTATTTTAAAAAGTACGAAGAAGGGGCTTTAACCATTGATGATACTTTAATCGATACAGTGGTTGCAGAGGCTCATTCATTATAGGAGATTACTATGCGTATCGGATTTTTCCCTAATATGGGGAAAAGCAATATTATGGCAGTTTTAAAAATGGCTGCACATATTTGTAAAGATGAAGGTATCGAAGTATTCTTGCCAGATGATCTCGAATCAGATGCACCTGCACGAGTACTTAAGATTCCTGAAACTCACATTTTAAGTCGTCCAGAAATCTTTAAACAAATAGATATTGCCTTTAGTTTTGGTGGTGATGGTACCATCATCCATTTGGCACGACAAATTTACCCATACAATGTACCTGTTTGTGGTATTAATCTTGGTGAGTTGGGTTTCTTAAACCAAATCGAAGTTCACCAAATGCAAAGTCATATTAAACGTATTGCCAAGGGTGATTATAATATCGAAAAACGTGGACATTTATATGCGTATATTGACCGCAATAATGGTAATGAAGAAGAATTAGTACCTATCATTAATGAAATTGTTATTACTCGTGCAGAACCAGCTAAAATGGCACGTATCAATATGTCCATCAATAATCAACATACGCAAATGTATCCTTCTGATGGCTTGATCATTTCTTCTGCCACAGGCTCTACAGGATATAATCTATCTGCAGGTGGTCCTATTATGAAGCCTGATAATAGATCAATTATTGTGACTCCTGTAGCACCACATCTTATTCAAGGCGTTTCTCTTGTATTGGAAGAGCATGATACAATTCAAATCACCATGCCAGAACGAGAGCCTCAATTACATATCTGTATAGATGGTACATTTGACTATACGTTTACCAATAAAGAAACATTACATATAAGCTCCAATCCAGTATATTGCTTATTCGTACGTTTTAAAGATCAATGTTTCTTTGGTACATTATTTAAAAAATTAGCCTCTCGTCGTGACGAGTTATTATAATACTAAAATCTCAAGTGGGGTGATTTTGTGATTAACATTAACAATGCTGTTCAGTTTCAACATTTAATCTGGGATCGAGTAATGAAACACGCTAATATAGTAGTAGATGCAACATGTGGTAATGGGAATGATACTGCTTATTTTGCTCAACATGTTCCAAATGGACTTGTCTATGGATTCGATATACAAGAACAAGCAATTTTGAATACGCACAAAAAAACAAAAGATTATTCGAATGTAAAATTAATCCAATCTGGTCATGAAAATGCTAAATTGCACATTCCCGCCCAACATCACGGTTGCATAGATGCTGCTATTTTTAATTTAGGTTATTTACCGAAAGGTAACAAAGAAATTGTCACTAAACCTGAAACAACAATTATGGCTATTAATGAAATCTTTGATATCTTAAGTATTGAAGGAATTATTATATTAGTTATATATCACGGTCATGAAGAAGGTAAAGTAGAAAAAGAAGCACTACTTGAATTTTTACAAAACTTTGATCAAAATAAAGCTCATATATTGCAATATCAATTCATAAATCAAAAGAATAACGCTCCTTTTATCTGTGCTATTGAAAAGCGTAATTAAAAAATTTATACACGTGTACGTAAAAAGAACCTGAGACAAGCAAACATTTTGTCCCAGGTTTTTTTAATTATAAATTTCATCATGAAGTATACCTTACTTTTAATTGCTATTAAGTTTACTGATCCTCATAATTTTGAAAACACTCTTTAATATAGTTCAACAACTAATTCTCATAATTATACCCATGATTCAAATAAAATAATTTGTTCAGTTAAAGATTTAAAGCACGTTAAATTAAACTGCTAAAATAGATTGTAAACTAGATTGCATTGGTTCAGACTTGATTTTAATTGAGTCATCAATAAACTTTAATAAATCTTCTTTTTTAGAATTTTGCTTGTCATTAAAATGAATAATAACTGTACGTTCATCATCTTGAGGTCTTTCTTTGTAAATCCACTCAAGATTAACTAAATTATTATAAGTACGTGTACGTTTATACGGTTTAATATGAACATATTTATCCATTTCCTTTAAAGTCATTGAGCCTTTTTCCAAAAGTGTAAGTAAAATCAAAATTTCCTCTTTAGACATTCCATATTCTTCTTTGATTGTATTAAAAATTGAATCAATCTCTTTGAATAATGTCTCTAATTGTAAAATACCATAAACCCTGTTCTTTTCACTATTAGCCAAAATTAACATCTCCCAAATAAAAAATTGTGAATTCTATAAACTAACTTAACCATTTCCCCCAAATTTAATTTTACAAATGGTCAAGTTATTAAACTTTAGAATTATACCCTTTTATTTCAATAATTGAGCTACTTAAAATCAACTTTATCCGTAAAAAGATTTAAAAATGAGATTTAAAAAAATCTTACATCTAGTGCAACTCAAATTCTAACCCAAAAACTTAGCGTTAATACATATTAAAATTAAATTAATTATATAAGCAAAATATATCAATTCTACATTTAAAACGCAATAATTTTGACAAAACTTTCTATACAAATTGTTAAATATATTTTTTATTAAACCAAACTAAATATATCGTTAAAAATTATAAGAGCCCGTACAAGTTTAAGATGTACGGACTCATTACTATAGTCCCAGTATAAAACCGAGTTTCTTATTCACATTATAGAATTGTATACGAATTGATATCATTTTTCTTTCGCTCACTTAAATGTCTTCAATTTCCTCTTCATTTACTATAAAACCCATAGTATTTACACTATTATTTAAAAATGATAGAACATATCTCATCACCAAATCGCGTTCAGGTTCATTATGTATTTCATGATATAATCCATCCCAAACTTTAAAGTACATCTCTTTCGACTTTAATTTATCTTTCATTTCATTAATAGATTGAGTTTCTAAAATTTTATCATTGGTACCATACATTATCAATGCTGAAATAGGTTTAATATCTCTGATATGATCCATTGTTTCTTTCATCTTTTCATTTATAAGGTTATACCAACTATATGTTACCTTTTTAAGCATTAGTCCATCATTTGCTGTTTCTTCAATAATTTCATCATTACGTGTTAAATCTTGAGGAGTTATACCAACTTTAAATCTAGTATCTTTAGAAATTTTACCAACATTAGAAATCAATTTATTTTTGCGCCCTTTATAGTCTCTCTTTAGTTCTAACATAGGTGAAAATAACAAGATACCCTCAATAGGTAATTCTGTTTTCTCAAGCAGATTTAAAATGATGAGACCACCTAGTCCCACACCTAAAACAAATGTTGGAATTTTATATTCATTAGCTATTTTTATCCACTCTAATATATTTTCATGATACGTATTAAAATCATCTATTTGTCCCTTTTGAGCTCGTGAAGTTTGCCCTTGTCCCGGTAAATCGCCCATGATAACGTGATAACCATTTCGTCTTAACATCGTGATAACATATGCATATCTACCTGTATGTTCTAAAATATTATGAGCAATGACAACAACGCCTTTTGCGTCATTTTCTGTTTCCCACTTCCACATTTTCTAATTGCCCCTTTTTATATGTTCTTTATTAATATAATTATAGCAAACCAAACATATTGAATGCTATTTTAAGTGAAATTTGATAGATATTTAAATATTTTCTTTAACTCTTCAAATACATCTAAAAGTAAAAATACACTTTAAGTGTTCATGCTCTTTATGCAAACGCTTTCTTAAACTTAATTTTCATGATACACTATTTAAAAAATATCATAGTCTAGTATAACGGAGGTATTGCATATGTCCTTATTTAAAGATTTTTTCATTGCGTTATCTAATCATACATATCTTAATAAAATAGCTAAAAAGATGGGACCTCAAATGGGAGCAAATCGTGTAGTCGCAGGAAATACGATTCATCAATTAATTGAGACTATACAATATTTAAATGATTATAATATTTCAGTTACTGTCGACTCATTGGGTGAATTTGTTAATACTAGAGAAGAAAGCATTAAAGCTAAAGAAGAGATTTTAGAAATTATCGATGCAATATATAGCAATAATGTTAAGGCACATATGTCAGTCAAGATAAGTCAACTTGGAAGTGAGTTTGATTTAAATCTTGCTTATG
>OIFP01000420.1_pt1 | contig 9142 bp, 8 predicted proteins | sample 1582061 | NCBI WGS metagenome assembly OIFP01 (sample SAMN07501072, study PRJEB24779) | human gut metagenome | isolation source: stool | host: human infant | place: USA: Pittsburgh, PA | reverse complement strand
GAAAAGAAAGCTCCTGGCTCCAACGTAGCTGGTAAAGCTAACATCTTGATCTTCCCTGATCTTCAAGCTGCTAACATCGGTTACAAATTGGTACAACGCTTCTCCGGCGCTGACGCTCTTGGCCCATTGATTCAAGGTTTGGCTAAACCAGTTCATGACCTTTCCCGTGGCTGCTCTGCTCAAGACGTTGTAGACGTTGCTGCTATCGCTGCTGTTGAAAGCATCTAATTTCAACTACAACTTCATTTGAAATATTTCAATGAAATAGAAAAAGCTGATTCTTCGGAATCAGCTTTTTTGTTTGTATAAATCTATATAGAAGGTGTATGATTAGGTTAAATAAAGTTGATTAATGTACTTAATCAATGTATTACGTAAATGCACTTGATACATACAAGTATTATTCTGTTTGGAGTCGTGAAAAGGAGAGGGCTATGATTTCTGTATTCGACACAAATCCTGTTGTTTTTGAAAGTAATGATCGTACGTTAACAATTAGTTACAATGGTGTACTCTGTAAAGATGCAAATGGTACTGTTACGACTGATATTGATTTTGATGACGTAAATGAGCTATATCTTACAAGATATTTAAATTCAAATAGTAACTATTCGATTATATTTAGAGACCATAATTGGAAAAACATAGAAGGTCAAGATTTAGACACTGACCGTAAAGGATCTAATGCTGGTCATAATATTCGTGAAACAAAAGCAATCATTGCTGCCTTTGCTCGCCATAAATTGACAGCGGATTTTCCTGCAAATTTAGATACCCTTCAATTGCCACTTGATTACTCCTACATGGGAAAACGAGAAATTACCATTAAAAATGGTGTTATCTCAAATGGTAAGGTAGATATCCCTATTAATGAAATTCGCCGCGTAGTATGTGCCTCTAATGGTACGATTAGCAAATTGTTAGTCTATAAGGAAGAAAAACCTAGCTCCTTCTTCAAAAAGATTTTCGACAAATGTGATATGAAAATCACGTTGAATGCCATTACCCTGCCATTATTAGAAGCCATCGTAACGCGCAATACAGGTCATGGTATCGATTTTAGTCGTGGTAATGGCTTTGATCAAAAGGACTCCAACTATATCATCATTCGTTACCTTGACTCTGGATTCTTCCTAGAAAAAGACGGTACAGCACCTACAGAGTGGCAAAAAACTGCGGCTGAGACTACAGCTAAATTTAATTACGATGTAAAAACATTATTAATATAATATTAGTTTTATTGTGAAAGTTAGGAGTTACTATGTCTGTATATCAATTTTCTCTGCCTAATAAGTCTGGTGAATTGCAATCGCTACAAAATTTTGAAGGCAAAGTTCTTATTGTTGTTAATACGGCAAGTAAGTGTGGATTTACTCACCAATATGAGGGGTTAGAGGCTCTTTATAAGAAATACAACGAACAAGGTTTAGAAATTATTGCGGTCCCTTCCAACCAGTTTGGCGAGGAAGAGCCTGGTTCTAATACCGAAATTCAATCCTTTTGCAAGGTAAATTATGGGGTTACTTTTACTGTGATGGGTAAATCTGATGTGCGTGATGAAAGTGCCTTGGATTTATTCAAATATATGATTAAAGAGCAACCATTTAAAGGGTTCCCGCCTAGTGATAAGACAGAAATGCTTACAGACTATCTCAATGGCATTGATCCTAACTATCTAAAGGACGATGAGGTAAAGTGGAACTTTACTAAGTTTGTTATAGATCGTAAAGGTAATGTGGTAGGGCGCTTTGAGCCTGTTGTAAAACCGATGGAAATGGAATCTTTTATTAAAACATTATTATGATTTTGGCAGACGACTAAATTTTAGGGAATAAGTGACATTGATTTATAATATCTCTTGCTTCTTAAAAGTGTTCGTTTAGTAGCGTACTTAGTATGGTAAAGAAAAGAACCGCTAGTTTTGTAACTAGCGGTTCTTTTGTGTATATAGTAATATTAGCGAACATAAATATTTGTACCCTAAAAAAAGATACCATAAAATGCTTGAAATAGTAAAAATATGTGATAACATTTGAATTATATTAGAGCGAAAAGGAGAATCACCATGGCAGAGCAACTCGTAAATGTTCATGATTTAGTGGGCCGCTGTCCCTATGCAACGAGCCAAAAGTTATTAGCCGGCAAATGGTCTTTATTGATCATGCACGAATTATCTGAAGGTCCTGTGCGCTTCCGTGAGTTAGAGCGCCGCTTATATCCAATTACGCAAGCCACTCTTACTAGAGCTCTGCGACAAATGGAGGATGACGGTTTAGTTCATCGTGAAGTATATGGTACTATTCCACCTAAGGTAGAATATAGCCTTACCGAAGTGGGGCAGAGTTTAAAGCGGTTCTCGCATCTCTTGAAAAATGGGGGAACCAATATATCGACTATATGAAAGCCGCTGGCCGCATTTAAGAAGCGACAGCGGCATTTCTGCCCTTATATATGATATAAATAGCCATTTGTTTGTGCCATGTATTAAGAAAAATATGGTATAATAAACAATACGAATGATATAAATTCTCAATAAATGAGAGGTATTGATAATAATGTTAAATGTTACTTTTTTAGCGCATAGTGGCTTTCTTGTAGACGACGGTAAGCGTTGCTATGTGTTTGATTATTATAAAGATCCTAACAATATTGTTTGGCAATTAGCAAAGCGTGGTCGTGAGCTTTGGTTCTTTGTAAGCCATGTTCATGCGGATCATTTTAATCCATCCATTACAGAGTTTGATGGTCCTCAAACGCGCTACATTTGCCATCAAGATGTGCCCTTAGAAGGCAAGGTAAAGAAATGCATTACCATGCGTCCAGGTCATGATGCTACATTAGATGATGTAGGCATTCATATGTATGGTAGTACCGATGAAGGCGGTTCTTTCTACGTAAAGACAAATACTGCTAACATCGATTCTGATTCTATCTTCCACGCAGGTGACCTCAATTGGTGGCATTGGCTTGGTGACACGCCAGAGAATAATGCTGATGCAAAGCGCATGGCGTGGCGTGAGTTCAAAGAATTGGATGGTTTATCTGTCGATGTAGCGATGTTCCCTGTAGATAATCGTTTGGAAGACGCTATGGAGTGGGGCGCCATTGAGTTTTTGCGCCGTGTAGAGGTGAAAAAAGCTTTTATTCCGATGCATCTAAATGGACCACTATGGACACCATCTGTGTATTTTAAAGCTCTCTTCGGCGATGTCCCTGTATGGGAACCTCAAAAAGAAGGCGATGAATGCACATTTTAACTAAAGTGTTAATCGGATGCTCTAGCAGATGATTGATACACATATTAAATATACTTTCACAAGTTGTTGTAGTCCGTGAAAGTTCGTGGCCTCTATGGTCACTACGTTATATGGGGAGAGTCTATATACGTAATTCAGTAAGTTAGGATCAAGTGATGATGAAAACTAAACCAGTGGCAACCACCCTATTGGTTGTCATGGCTATTATATTTTTAATTTCATATCCACAACGGCAAGATATGTTTTGGGCATTTATCATGCACGTATCTGGGGCCGCTATGATCGGTGGCTTGGCGGATTGGTATGCGGTGACGGCGCTCTTTACAAAACCTTTGGGGATACCTTTTAAGACTGCTATCTTACCACGCAGTAAGGAACGTCTTATACAAATGGGGCGCACTATGCTCAGTGAAGAACTATTGCGCGTGCCTCAAATGTACTATGCCATCAAAAAAGAACGGGTTATGGTCCGCATTATTGAATATGGCATGAGCGATGTAGGACAAGACCAAATGCGGGATATTTTGTACGGTGTAGGCAATCAGGTCTTATCCCATATGGACATTGAACCGATGCGTCAGGAAATCAATAAAGCCATATATAAAGGCGTTACAAACTGGAAGGCGACACCGCTCGTTATCTTGTTTGGCCGATGTATGCTAGAACGCCATACGGCTAGCATTTTCTGGCTTTACTTTAATCGTACTTGTCAGCGCGTCATTGCATCAAATCAGGTATATCCGTATTTGTACCGCGTAATGTTAGACATTATGAAAACCTATACGAAGGATTCCTTCTTTCGTGAATTGGCTATTGCCTTTGGCGGGGATGGGCTTTCACCAGAACGATTGGTAGAAACAGTACAGAAAAAGGCTGTTCAATTCCTTAAGGATAATGAGTCCATCGACTCTGATTTAGGTCGTTACGTATGGGGCCAAGCCATTCGCTTCTTCAATAATTTGGAAACCAATGCAGAGTGGCAAGCTTTCATCGAAGAGCATAAGGATCAATGGATCAAGATGGTTCTCGAAGAATGGGAAGGCAAGCTCATCGATGGTGATACTGTGGACTGGAAACGTCTCATGGACATCGTTATCGGCCGCTTTAATGTGCTCGGTACAGAGATTTTGCTGAACCCAGACAAGCAAGCACCGTTTGAACGATTTTTCTTGTTACGCAGTATTCCGTGGTTACAAAAATTAAACCCTCTCATCGATAAGGTGGTAGGGCAAGAGTTATCTCGATATTCCCCTGATGAAATCACCCAAATTGTACGAGGCAAGATGTACTATGACCTTCAAATGGTTCGTATCAATGGTTCCCTCGTAGGGGCTGTTTTAGGCGGTATATTCTACGGTTTATATCTTTTAGTAGAGGGGGTGCTCAAATGATTCAGTATTTGAAATCCCTTACCTTACGGCAGCGTGCTAACGGCATCCTTGGTTTGACCGCTGTATTGTACTGTTTTGTTTTCATAGGTCAATTTTTCTATGGCCATGAAAGCTGGTATCAGCCGCTTTATTGGGCGGTGCAGTCAGCACTTATCGGCAGTGTGGCGGACTGGTTTGCCGTAACTGCTTTATTCCGTAAGCCACTAGGATTCCCGTATCATACAGCGTTAATTCCTCGCAATAAGGATCGCCTCATCAACGGTGTTATTAAGCTCGTTGAGACAAAGATGCTTACGAAGGAACGGTGTAAAGTATTGTTGAGCAATGTTCAATTTGTACCATTGTTTGAAAAATTCTTGCTATCTCCAGAAGGGCAACGAGCAGCACGCCTTGTAATCCATCAAGGGTTACATCTCTTATGGAAGTCTCAAACGAACGAGGAATGGGCACAATGGGGGGCAAAACGCATCCGTGGATTGCTTCAAAAACATTCTCTTGTACCGGTTTTGAAACATGTGTTGCTCGACTTATGTGAACATAATCGTTATGAAGGTATGGTTGTACAGGTATTGAATGTAATTCAAGAACGTATTAACCATCCAGCTATGGTTACGTGGCTTACAGCGGTTGTAGCAGAAGAGGCGCATAAGAAAAAGCGAAAAGGCTTCTGGTCTGATTTCCTCATCTCTATGTCTGAAGCGACCGATGTGGTGAATTACCATGAACTGGCACAGGCTATCGTTCAAGAGGCCTATGCTATGCTTGAAAATTGGAAGCGCCCAAATAGTCCGGAACGGACTGCATGGCTGCGCCAATGGGTAGACCCAATTCGCCACATAGAAGAGAACCGCGAGGTTTGTGATGCTCTCGATGAAGCGTGGGAACGTTGGATTCGTGAACAAGATTGGGAATCTGTCATTGAAAACCATTTATGCCCTTATGTAGAGGAATTATTACTTGTAGGGGATGAAAATGGGGAAACACCTGCACAAGTTCTCGTGAATATTGCTCTTGAATTGTGGACTGTATATGGCCAATCCGAAGATTTGAGAAACCGTATAGAAGATACATTGCACAATATTGGTATATATGTGCTTGAACAGGGCTATGATCTTATTGAAACCATCATACGCCAGGTTCTAGGCGGCCTTAGCACAGATAAGTTTATTTACTTTATCGAATCTAAGGTAGAGGATGACCTCAGCTGGATCCGTATCAATGGTGCCATTGTTGGTGCTATTGCAGGGCTCGTTGTATGGACCTTCCTCGAATATGTATATATGCCATTATGGCAACAATTCATAGGCTAAAAATTAAATGCTTAATAATTAAGCGCTTCATAATAAAAGGGACTGACCGTTGGTCAGTCCCTTTAGTTTATTCTTCTGTTCTGTTGTACGGTAATCGTACTGTAAATGTAGTTTTTACTTGTGGCTCGCTTGTGGCTGTTACTGTGCCGTGGTGTAAGCTAATAACTTTATTTACAAAGTATAAGCCAAGTCCAATACCGTGATTTGATTTCTTATTTCGAGATTGCTCTGTTTGGTACATGCGATCCCAAATATGCTCAAGGTTTTCTGGCTCGATACCGATGCCGTTATCTGTTACCGTAATAACAAGTTCACCGCCGGCAAGCTTGGCTGAAATGTCGATGGTGGAATTCGTAAACTTGATAGCATTGTCTACCAAGTTTGTAATGGCACGACGTAAGGACACTTCATGAGCCACGATACTCATATGCGGTTGAATATTGGAGGTGATGGAAATCCTTTTTTCTGTATTCTCTGCAACGAGTCGCGTATAGTCATGAACCATATTGGTTAACATCAACGATACATCTACAGGTGCTAAGTTGAGTTCGTGAGCGTTCTCTAGACGCGCTACATCGAGCAGTTGACTTACGAGGTTAGTCATAAATTTGGCTTGTTCTAAGATATGTGTTAAGCCTTCTCGTAAATCGTCCTCTGTACGGCCGTATTTTAAAGCAAATTCACTTTCTGCTTTAATAACAGCAATTGGTGTACGCAACTCGTGAGATACGTCAGAACTAAACTGTTTCTCCCGATTAGAGGAGTCTTCCAGACCTGAAATCATGCGGTTGAATGTGGTGGTAAGCTCGTAGATTTCATCTCGCGCTGTGCGGGATGGAATATCAATACGGCGGCTCAAGTCATTGTTCTTGCCGATAACCTTAGCTGTTTTCGTCAAGGTTCGGACCGGCTTGAGGCCTTTTTTGATGAATAGATAACCACCTAGTGATGAAATCAACAAGAAGATAACATCACCTAATAATAAACTATATAATAGATTTTCAGTCTTTTTAGAGGCTGTTTTTACCTTTGTAACAGCACGCAAAATACCACGATAGTTTGGTTCGTTAACCGGCGTATCGTAGTAATAGAAGGTGTCGTCACCTACAGCAATTTCTCCAACCTGTCCTAAGGAAAGGACTGTTTGGTTTGGGAAGCCGTCTGGTAAGGCGCCTTTAATAATATAGCCGTCTTGGGTGGAAACAAAGAAGAATGTATTATCTTGGTACGGTTTAAATTTGCGAATATCCGTAGCCATGATCATTGCTTGCTGCTGCAAGCGCTCACGTACTTCTTTGTTATCGGACTCGTGCGTATATGCATAAATCCAGGCAGAGGCAACCATCAAAATGATGAGCAAAAAGATGGTATACCAAGACATAATTTTAAAAGTGAGGGGCAGCCGATTAAATAAATCGGTAGCTGCCCCAGACATGGTGTCTAGATCTCGGTGAGGATCATTAGTTTTCTGTTTTGAGGACATACCCTACTCCACGAACTGTTTGAATGAGTTTTACATTCTCATCAGTATCGATCTTTTTACGTAAATCTTTGATGTATACATCGATAAGATTAGAGTAGCTTTCATAGTCGTATTCCCAAACATGGTCAAGGATTTGTTGACGGGATAATACGATGTTTTCGTTACTTGCTAAATAGAATAAGAGGTCGAATTCTTTAGCAGTCAATGTGATTGTTTCACCATCGCGTTTAACGGTACGTTGTGGCACATTGATTGTAAGCGGACCTACGTGGATATCATTTTGTGCATGGCGCGCATTACGACGAGCCAATGCATAAATACGAGCTGTTAATTCTTCAAGATCGAAAGGTTTTACAAGGTAATCGTCAGCGCCTGTGTTGAGGCCTGTAACTTTATCTTGTAAGGAATCTTTTGCAGTTAAAAGCAATACAGGTGTTGTATTGCCGTCGTTGCGCATTTGTGCAAGAGCGCTAATGCCGTCAAGGACTGGCATCATGATATCCATAACGATAACGTCATAGCTAGATGTATTTACATAATCGATGGCTTGTTGACCATTGAAGCATGTATCAACTGTCATATTCTCTGCACGCAAATATTTGGCCGTAATGCCATTCAGCATTTCTTCGTCTTCTACAAGTAAAATTTTCATTCTCTGTTCTCCTTATGTATGAGTTAAAAATATAGCTCTCCAACTACATTAATATAGTCATTATATATATATGCTTTCATTTTGGTGAAAGCCACAACACCATATAGAGTTGACTATATATATAATATTATATAACTTATTTATCTATTATCATACCTTATACAACAGGAATGAGCAAAAGATGAATGTATATGCGAGTTTATAAGCCTGTTCTTCATGTTTTGAGAGCTTAAAAACGAAGAAAACTTGAAACTTAATGAATTCTGCTAATGAATGAAGATGAACTATATCGAAGATTGCCGTATGCGCATAGATGAACAGGATTTTGCCAATTTTAGCGAGTGTGAAAGAAATCACTAAAAAAACTTATGATAATAATTATCAGAGAGTTAAATACCAATAATAGCCGTAGAAATTTGATGATTTTCGATGATTAAAATCTAGGTAGTTTTAGTAGGAATTTAACGGATATTAATTATTATGAACAGTTTGGTAATCTTATAAAGTCAGTATTAATAAGACTTGTTAAGGGTCTAGCGGAAATAAAAATATACAAAAATTTCGGAACCGAATTACTTTCGTAATATCCTTAACTTCCTGTATGAAATATTCATAAATCTATTTTAAATGTTCATAAGTAAACAAGAAAAATACTAAGTGAAATAAATTATCAGTTAGATTAATCGAAATTAATTATGCATAATAGGGTTTAGACATCATACAAAATGCTCTCTATAATTATATGTAAAGCTATAAGAAAAGTCGCATAAGTATGGGGCTTTTCTTGAAAGAAAAATGATTAGGTTATCAAAAATTTTTATAAGTTTTTGAAATGAGATAGTCTAACAAGTTTTCTTATTAATAGGTAGTTATGAGGAGGTCATTATGGAACAGTTTGATGTTCTAGTAGTAGGTAGCGGTGGCGCTGGTCAACGCGCGGCTCTTGAAGTTGGTCGTCGCAAAGGCTTAAATGTAGCTCTTATTACTAAAATTTTCCCAACTCGCTCTGCAACAGCAATGGCGCAAGGCGGTGTAAATGCATGTTTGAA
>OIFP01000413.1_pt1 | contig 9297 bp, 4 predicted proteins | sample 1582061 | NCBI WGS metagenome assembly OIFP01 (sample SAMN07501072, study PRJEB24779) | human gut metagenome | isolation source: stool | host: human infant | place: USA: Pittsburgh, PA | reverse complement strand
AGCACCTGTTACAACACAAGGACCAATTCTTGAAAAGCACGATGCATTCCCATCTAATACAAATGTAAACTATATCGAGGTTGTAAATGACCATCATATTAAGGTCCGCACTTGGGAACGCGGTGCTGGCGCCACGCTTGCATGTGGCACAGGTTCTTGCGCATCTGCGATCATGTCCCACGAAAAAGGCCTTACAGGTCGCGAAGTCGATGTAGAATTATATCTTGGCACATTACACATCAGTTATTTGGAGGATGGCACGGTTCTTATGACGGGCCCTGCTGAGGAAGTATTCGAAACAGAACTTCCTATCGAATAATATGAAGTGGTTACAATTACTATTACAGGCATACCTAAAATATAAACAAGGGCGCACCATGATGCCAAATAATATGGGACTATTGATATCATTAATCGTTTCTATCATCATTATTCTCGCATCTGTCATGTTTAGTGTTCCCATCGGCTACGCATTAATCCTCGTATGGTTGTGCTTCGCTTACGCTCTATATCGACAAGGATATAATCCAAAAGACTTACTCCGCATGTCCTGGACCAGTGCCAAAACCTCAATCGTGGTTATGCAAATCTTTTTGCTCATCGGCTGGCTCATAGCCATGTGGCAAGCATCAGGGATTATTCCCATGATTATTGCGTCGGGTATTGAATTGATCAATCCAAATCTTTTCATAATCTGCGCATTTTTAATTACATCCTGCGTGAGTATGTTACTTGGTACATCGCTAGGAACAGTGGGTACTATCGGTATTGTACTAATTACAATTGCAAAAGCCGGTAATCTACCTATTGATATTGTAGCAGGTGCCATTATGGCAGGCGCCTATGTAGGAGACAGAAACTCACCTCTATCCTCTAGCGCCTCTCTCGTAGCGGCTCTAACGCACACCAAAGTAAATAGCAATATACCGATTATGTTGAAAGATAGCATACCTGCTCTCATCATCAGCTGTATATTGTATCTACTCTTATCCCTATGGTTTCCACTAGACTACACTAACAGTTATCTACCGGATACAATTCATTTCGTGTTCAATATCCATTGGACATTATGGATACCAGTTCTTATCGTTATTGGTTTATTACCAACAAAGCTCTCTATACGTTGGCCTATTGGTATTAGTGCACTGGCGGCAGCCATCCTCGCAGTTATCCATCAAAATTATACCGTAATGGATATGTTACAATTTACCGTATTGGGTTTCCATCTGCCGGATTATAATCCGCTATCGGATATTATCCACAGCGGTGGACTACAAACGATGTGGATACCAACCCTATCTATATTCATGGCTTGTTCCATTTCCGGCATGCTTGAAGGCGTTGGTTTTTGGAATGATATTCGCAGCCTTTTACAACACGTATCAGGTCGCGCCAAACTCTTTGCGTCGAATGTACTAATTGCATTCATTACAGGCGCCCTTGGTTGTAGTCAAGCAATTGCGGTAATCATGACGCATTCGATTATGCGTACCACCTATGCAAAAGAACGCATTCATGACGAAGATGTTATGCTAGACTTTGAAAACAGCGGCATCCTTATTGCAGCCTTACAGCCCTGGAATATTGCGGCGCTCGTACCGGTCATTATGATGGATGTCTCGCCCGCCGGTTACGTACCCTTTGCGTTCTTCTTATACTTAGTACCACTCATCTACTGGTATCGCTTGCGACGCAAGGAACAACATATCCATTAATACATTCTATTTTATACGAAACATAGAGGAAAACTTATGATTTATACGATTACTTTCAATCCTGCATTGGATTATATCGTTCGCTTAGACCACTTAAACCCTGGCACTATCAATCGCACTAAACAAGAATATGTGCTGGGCGGTGGCAAGGGTATCAATGTATCCATCGTCCTCAATAACCTAGGCATGGATACAACGACACTCGGTTTTATCGCTGGCTTTACAGGTGATGAAATTGTGCGTCAGCTCAATGAATTTGGCGTTCGTGAAAGCTTTATCCGTCTTAGAGAGGGTTTAACCCGCATCAATGTTAAAGTAAAAGCATCCGATGAAGAAACGGAAATCAATGGTCGTGGTCCTATCATAGCCGATGAGGAACTACAGGCCTTATACGCCCAACTTGATGCATTAACAGAGCAAGATACATTAATCTTAGCAGGCAGCATTCCGTCTAGCCTCCCAAGTGATATGTACGAAATCATTATGAAGCGCTTAGCTAATAAACATATTCGTATCGTCGTAGACGCAACTAAGGATCTATTAACTCGTGTATTGCCATACAAACCATTTTTAATCAAACCAAACAATCACGAATTAAGCGAAATCTTCGGACGTACATTGTCTACAAAAGATGATTTAGTCACTGCAGCTAAAAAATTACAGTCCCAAGGTGCACAACATGTGCTCATCTCCATGGCTGGAGATGGTGCTATCTTGGTATCCGCTGATGGTACAGTCTATACAAGTCCTGCACCTAAAGGAACGCTTATTAACTCCGTTGGTGCCGGCGATTCTATGGTAGCTGGTTTCATGACTGGATACCTCAACACCCAAGATTTACAACAAGCCCTCTATTGGGGCATCGCTACAGGCTCTGCTTCAGCCTTTTCGGAGAATCTAGCCACCAAGGACGAGGTCATCGCCTTGCTTAACACCATTCGTTAATTTTATTATTCATTATATATGTACAGTAAGGAGTACACACATGAAGATTACTGATTTATTAAAGCCCCAATCAATCCTGCTGAATGCATCACCAACTAACAAAGCGGATGCCATTTACACTCTAGGTGATTTAATGGATAAAGGCGGCAATCTATCTGACAAGGCAGAATACTTAGAAGCTGTCTTTGCCCGCGAAGAATCTGGTTCTACTGGCCTTGGCGACGGTATTGCCACACCACATGCTAAATCAGCAGGTGTAAAGGAAGCTGGCCTTGCTGCTATGGTCGTTCCTAACGGTGTTGATTTCGAGGCCCTCGATGGACAACCATCTCGCCTATTCTTTATGATTGCAGCCCCAGAAGGCGCTGCAGACACTCATGTAGAGGTATTGAGCAAATTAGCAACTATGGTAATTGATCCGGACTTCAAAAACGCTCTCATCCAAGCAGCTACAGTTGACCGTTTTCTAGAACTTATCACTGCCAAAGAAGAAGGCAACTTTGATCCATCTGTAGAAGGCTATATCAAGACGGAAGATGAAAAAGCACCAAGCATTACCGATGCTATCGAAGCAAAAGCTACAGAGGCTATCGAAAAAGTGGTTCCTAAGGTATCTGTAGATAATCCACATTATGAAGTATTAGCTGTTACAGGCTGTCCTACCGGCATTGCTCATACATACATGGCTGCAGAATCCTTGGAACGTAAAGCTAAGGAAATGGGCATCTCTTTAAAGGTAGAAAAGAATGGTGCTTCTGGCATTAAAGATGCACTTACAGCCGAAGAAATCGAGCATGCTAAATGCATCATCGTCGCTTCTGACCGCCAAGTTGAAATGGCTCGTTTTGATGGCAAACCTATGATTCAAACTAAGGTGGCAAACGGCATTAATAAAGCAGAAGAATTATTGCGTGAAGCTATGTCTGGCACAGCGCCGGTATACCATGCCTCACAGGCAGATAAAGATAGCGCAAATTCAGCTATCGATGCATCCGATAGCTTTGGTCGTCAAATCTACAAACATTTGATGAATGGCGTATCTCACATGTTGCCATTCGTTATCGGCGGTGGTATCCTAATCGCTCTAGCATTCCTTTTTGACACATTCGATCCAGCTAATGCCAAAAACTTTGGTTCTGGCACACCATTATCCGCATTTCTAATGAAAATCGGCGGTGCTTCCTTCGGATTTATGTTACCTGTTCTAGCTGGTTACATCGCTATGAGTATTGCAGACCGTCCAGGTCTTGTAGCCGGTTTCGTTGGTGGCTTGTTAGCAAACCAAGGTGGTTCCGGTTTCCTCGGTGCCTTGATTGCAGGCTTTGCAGCAGGTTACTTAGTACTGTTAGTTAAGAAACTCGTATCCGGATTACCTCAAGCACTAGAAGGTACAAAGCCAGTGCTCTTCTATCCTGTACTGGGCGTCTTATTCATTGGTATCGCGATTACATTTATCATCAATCCACCAGTATCCGCCTTGAACGAATGGCTTATGAACTCCTTGCAAACAATGGGCACTACTAGCCGCGTATTATTAGGTCTTGTCTTCGGTGCTATGATGTCTGTTGATATGGGTGGTCCTGTAAACAAAGCAGCCTATGTTATCGGTACAGGTGCCTTAGCAACTGGTGAATATGGTATTATGGCTGCTGTTATGGCTGGTGGTATGGTTCCTCCATTGGCGATTGCCCTTTGTACAACATTCTTCCCTAGCCGCTTCACAGAAGCAGAACGTAAATCTGGTATTACTAACTACATCATGGGGCTTTCCTTCATCACAGAAGGTGCTATCCCATTTGCCGCAGCTGATCCTATCCGCGTATTGCCTTCTTGCATCATCGGTGCTGGTACAGCTGGTGCATTATCCATGTTCTTTGAATGCACATTGCGTGCACCTCACGGTGGTATCTTCGTAGTACCAACAATCGGTAACCCACTTCTTTACCTTGCATCCATTGCAATCGGTTCCGTTGTGGCTTGCATTATCTTAGCTATTGTAAAACCAAAACTCAAAAAATAATATCACAATTGGTCTATTTAGTTTAATCATTATAAATGACTGACTAATAACTAATGTATGCAAAACACCCTATGTCACAATACTGACATAGGGTGTTTGTATTTATAACTTATATCTTCGATCTGCTTATCGGATTACATCATCATAAAATGTACCATATACTATTTTATTTAGTATTCTCTCTAACATACTTACACTCTACTATATAAAAGTGCTCTATCAAAATAGTTTTATCAATTAAGATAATTTAGTAACTTCATCTTGCATTACATAGATAGAACTAATAGGGCCCGTATTGATTACTAACTCAATCTATATTAAAAACTATTTTTTTCGATGTATAGAGTATATAAAATTTTCAATATAGTTGAAAGTGATTTAAATCACATATTCATTATTAATTCATTAATTTTTATATCAATAAACCTAAGCAAATTCAGTCTTTTTCGTTCACTAGTAGTAATTTCTATAATCGTATATAGGTAAATTTATTTTCATTATGTATTCATAAAATAATTTCTCTTTCATAAAATATGTATAACTTAAAATATGCTATCCCACACTTCTGATACCTATTGATACCCTCTGGATTGTTGAAAATTGTACAATTAACCACATTTATGATAAACTATATAAATATAAATAATTTTTAAAATTATAAATTATTATTTGAAATCTAGTTCGGAGAATAATTCATGAAATCATCTAAGAAACGTCAAGTGACTGCTGCGTTTTTTGCAGCAGCAGCATTGGGTGGCGTTGCTCACGCAGCTCCGGTCCTTAACATGAATGATTTAGTAGGATCTAAAACTACTGCTGAATCAACGACAGAAACTACATCTAATGTAGCGACTCCAGTCGTACGACCAATGGATACTCAACCTACGGCACCAACTACACAGCCAACAGTGATTACTCCTCAACCAGCAGTTGCACAAAATGTACAAATACAACAAGGTGGTACAGTACAATCAACTCCAAAAGTAACGCCTATGGTCCCTCGTGTGCGCCCAGTACCGGTTCCAGATACGGCTAAAGCTTTAGAGGAACAATATAGAGCCGTTTCACAACCACAATACGTTGTTAATAAACAAACGAATACTATGATGGAACCAACATTGGCAATGCATAGTTTAATCAATGTACAACGTAAAACTGAACCGGTTACCATTCAAAAACAAGTAGATGGCAAGCAACAAACACAAACAACACAAGTACAACGTACACCGATCATTGTGCAAGAACAATCCACTACACCATTAGCAGTTGCTAATACAACCACAACTAAATCAGTTATTGCCAAACGTACACTAACCATTCGAGATATTCAACGTGCTGAACGTGAGCGTTTAGCTAAATTGGCCGAAGAACAAGCTGCACAACAAGAAGCAATGCAACAACAAAGCAGTGAACAAGCGCAAGCAGTGCGCCAAATGGCAGCTGAACGAGCTGCTGAAGCACAACGTCAAGCCGCATTATTAGCGCAACAACAAGAAGCGCAACGCCAAGCTGAGTTATTAGCTCAACGTCAAGCTGCTATTAAAGCGGAACAAGAACGTATTGCAGCTCAACAAGCTGAGGCTCAACGCCAAGCTGTTATCAAAGCGGAACAAGATCGCATCGCGGCAGAGCAAGCCGAGGCTCAACGTCAAGCTGTTATCAAAGCCGAACAAGATCGCATCGCGGCAGAACAAGCCGAGGCTCAACGTCAAGCTGCTATTAAAGCAGAACAAGATCGCATCGCGGCAGAGCAAGCTGAGGCTCAACGTCAAGCTGCTATTAAAGCAGAACAAGAACGCATCGCGGCAGAGCAAGCTGAGGTTCAGCGTCAAGCCGCTATTAAAGCAGAACAAGATCGCATCGCGGCAGAGCAAGCTGAGGTTCAGCGTCAAGCCGCTATTAAAGCAGAACAAGAACGCATCGAAGCAGAGCAAGCCGAAGCTCAACGCCAAGCTGCTATTAAGGCTGAACAAGAACGCATCGCGGCAGAACAAGCTGAAGCGGATGCAGAAAGAGCTCGTCTAGATGCAGCGGCAGCAAAGGCAGCTGCAGATGCTGCTGCGAAAGCCAAAGCCGAGGCTGAAGCTAAAGCTCGATCCGAAGCCGCTGCTGAGGCTCAGCGCCAAGCCGCTATTAAGGCTGAACAAGAACGTATTGCGGCAGAACAAGCTGAAGCAGCGCAAGAGGCTAAAATTAAAGCAGAACAAGAAGCAAAGGCTAAAGCTGAGGCGGAGGCTAAGGCTCAGGCCGAAGCAAAAGCTCGAGCGGAAGCGGAAGCAAAACAAGCTCAAGAGCCTAAATTGCCTGAATCGTATGTTAATGAACGTAATCAAGCTTCTACCAAAGGTTCTACTACAACAGGTGAAAAAAATATACTTTCACAGCCAATTGATCCACCATTACAAGCTGATACGTCTGCAAAGATTACCCTCACCTTTGACATCAATAATTACGAGTCAATGACGGGAACGGTGGATAATAAAGAGATTAAATATCGCGCATTTGAATATATCCCATATGTATCAAATCCTATCGATATTGATCAGCAGTACATAAACATTTACATACCTGAAGAGTATTTCAATAATGGCACTGTAAATGGTTATAATACACAAACAGCACCAATCTTTATGCCAAATAATGTTGGCGGTTATATGCCAAGCCAACCTATGGCACCAAAGGTAGAAAATAATAAGCCAAATAGTGCTCTCTATGCATTGTCTAGAGGTTATGTTGTTGCGTCCCCTGCTACACGTGGCCGTACAAATAAAGCTTCTGATGGTAACTTCATCGGCAAAGCACCTGCAGTCATTGTAGACTTACAAGCGGCTACAGCTTATTTACACGCTAATGATGCGACTATGCCAGGTAACGCAAAACGTATTATTACGAATGGTACTAGCGCAGGCGGTGCCGTTTCCTTATTACAAGGTGCAACAGGTAATACATCTGATTACCAACCATATCTACAGGCTCTCGGCGCTGCTACTGCATCTACCGATGTGTATGCATCCTCAGCTTACGCACCGATTACAAACCTAGATGCTGCGGATATGGCTTACGAATGGAGCTATAACGGCATCACATCATTTAACAAAGTAACTATGGGACAAGGTGAATTGCCTCAAGCGAATGTAGGCGGTGCACAAGCGCCAATGCAACGTAGTGTACAACGTGTGAACTTAACGAATAATGATGTAGCATACTCAGATTTACTTAAGAGCCACTTCCCTGACTATGTAAACAACTTACAATTACGCGATAGAACCGGCGTTATTTTAAAACTCGATAAGAAAGGTAATGGCACATTCAAGCAATATGTAAAATCTTTCATCATCGATGCCGCTAATAAAGCTAAATCTAATGGCGCTGATTTGTCTCGCTATTCTTTCTTACTATTAGATAAGAATACAGGTCTGGTGAAAGACATTGATTGGGACGCTTATAATAGCTTTACGAGTCGTTCTAAGGTACCAGGTGCATTTGACTCTAGATCTAATGATTCTGGTGAAAACAGCCTATTCGGTACAAGCACTAGCGATACTAATCACTTCACGATTACAGCGGCACTACATGATACAACGACTAATAATGATGTATATGTAGAAAACGCTAAAATCGTCACTATGATGAATCCTATGAACTATCTTGGTTCTCCTAGTGCAACAAACGCTAAATATTATCGAATTCGCTACGGTACAGCAGATAGCAATACATCTGTTGCCATCCCATTAATCGTAGGCACTCGTGCACAAAATCTCGGATATAGTGTAGACATGGCTACACCATTTGGTGTGGATCACGCTGGCGATTACGATTTACAAGATTTATTCAACTGGATGGATTCTATTGTAAAAAACGGTAGATAATCTATCTCGATTATAAACTTATTCCATAATGTAACAAGTCTGTAATAGCCTCCATACATGATGCTATTACAGACTTGTTTGTTATTTTTATCTTATATCGACAACAAAGGCGTCCTAAACAAGTAGGGCGCCTTTATTACTAGTATTATATTGAAATGCTATTAATCTTCAGGGAATAAAGCAGTAGACAAGTAACGTTCACCTGTATCTGGAAGAATAACTACGATATTCTTACCTTTGTTTTCAGGGCGTTTTGCCAATTCTGCAGCGGCCCACAATGCAGCACCGGAGGAAATACCTACCAAGATACCTTGTGTATGACCAAAGTCTTGTGCTGTTTTAAAAGCATCTTCGTTAGCAACTTGAATAACTTCATCATAAATTTTAGTATCCAATGTTTCAGGAATAAAACCTGCACCTAAACCTTGGATTTTATGAGGACCTGGTTTACCGTTAGATAATACAGCAGAGTCTTTAGGTTCTACAGCTACGATCTTAACATCAGGATTTTGTTCTTTCAAGAAACGACCTGTACCAGTTAATGTACCACCTGTACCAACACCAGCTACAAAGATATCTACAGCACCATCTGTGTCACCCCAGATTTCAGGGCCTGTAGTTTTATAGTGAATTGTAGGATTAGCTTGGTTTACGAATTGGCCCGCTTCTACAGCACCTGCAGTGGCTGTTACGATTTCTTTTGCTTTTGCAATAGCGCCTTTCATACCAAGTGCACCATCAGTTAACA
>OIFP01000405.1_pt1 | contig 9608 bp, 7 predicted proteins | sample 1582061 | NCBI WGS metagenome assembly OIFP01 (sample SAMN07501072, study PRJEB24779) | human gut metagenome | isolation source: stool | host: human infant | place: USA: Pittsburgh, PA | reverse complement strand
CTGCACCACTGTTACAGAAAAAGGCCAAATAATCCTTGTCACCAATTAAAAGATCAGCAACATCCTCTTGCAACTGATTGTAATAGAGATTAGGCTGGTGCAAAATCTTGCCCACCTGCTCTGTCAAAGCCTGATTGACATAGGGATGATAGCCCAGATTGGTTACCCCGATACCTGATGAAAAATCCAAATAGGTCTTGCCAGTTGTATCTGTCAAATAATTGCCCTGTGCCGAAGCAAAATCAATCGCTGCCCGCTTATAGTTTGAAAATAGTTTTGTCATTGCTTACTCCTTGATTATGGTACCGTCTGTCAGGTTATCACCAATAATGACCTGCTCGACACCAGCTTGAACTGTCTGAACAGCACTTTGAATTTTAGGAATCATGCCTCCAGTTATCACACCTGAATCTATTTTTTTCTGAACATCTACAATATTCAAATGATTCAAAACCCGTCCATTCTCTAAAACACCCTTGACATCCGTCATGAGGATAAGTTTTTTGACCCCCAGACTAATAGCGACCGCCCTCGCAAGATAATCGGCGTTGATATTGAGTAAATCACCTTGCTCACTGTAACCCAAGCTAGGAATCAAGGGAATCTTACCTTGAGCAAGGAGTGCTACTAGGGTCTGATTAGTGATATGGCTGACCTCACCCACAAAGCCATAAACCTCTTGGTTCAAAAAATCAGCATGAACAAGGTCTGGAAGCTCATCTACAAGCTGATAGGCTGGCAAACATGCAGTTGTCAACTCACCTGCTAAGTTTTTCCCAACTATGTCAACTAAGGCTTCTTTGATCAAGGTCATATCTGACTGCCCCGTCACACGAAGACCATTGACCTTGTGAATTGGAATATGATGTACCTCCATTAGATGATTAATAGCGAAACCGCCCCCATGGACGATAACAATTTTTTGACCAGCCTGATGCCATTCGGACAGTTTAGCCAATATCTCAGGAGTTAGCTGTTTACTGGCTACTCCACCAATTTTGATTACAATATATTCAGTAGTCATCAGTTAACTCCTTTGTCATAGATAACTTAAGTATGGTAGAGGGCATTAATCTTAACGTAATCATAGGAAAGATCGCACCCCCATGCGGTTCCTTTTTCATGTCCAGCATGAAGATCTACCTTAATGGTGACTTCATCGACATGCATGACGTCTCTCATTTCCTCATCATCAAAGGCAACAGGACTAGAAGCTAGCATGACTGGCAGTCCGCCAATCATAATATCAACATTATCCACAGGCACATCCACACCAGCATAGCCAACAGCAGCTAAAATACGTCCCCAGTTAGGATCCTCACCAAAGATGGCTGTTTTGACCAAACTTGAACCGACAACAGATTTAGCCATCATACGAGCATCAAGGGTATTAGGGGCATTAACCACATCAACTTGGATGAGTTTATTGGCACCTTCACCGTCCTTGGCAATTTTCTTAGCCAACTCTTGCATCACGAAATTAAGCATTTTTGAAAATTTATCAAATTCTGGTGTATCTGGCAGAATCTCTTCATTGAGCGTGCAACCATTTGACATGACAAGAACCATATCATTGGTCGAAGTATCCCCATCAACTGTAATCTGATTAAAGGTCTTTTCCACATTTTGACTCAAGGCCAATTGAAGGGTATCACTAGAAATATTAGCATCACAAGTAATAAATCCAAGCATGGTCGCCATATTAGGGTGAATCATGCCTGAACCCTTAGCGACACCAGACATAGTAACCACATCACGTCCAAAGGTCTCCGTCACAGCAATAGTCTTAGTCGCTGTATCCGTCGTCAAAATCGCTTTGGCAAAATCATCAGCATTCCCATTGACCACCAACTTGGAAAGACCATTTTTCAAGGTATCCATTGGTAGCAACTCACCGATAAGCCCTGTAGAGGCCACACCAATCAACTCTGGTTCAACACCTAGCTTTTCAGCGGTCCACTCCTGCATAGTGTAAGCATCCTCCAACCCTTGAGTCCCTGTACAAGAATTAGCCACACCTGAGTTAACAACGATAGCCTTCATTTTTCCAGCCTTTTTAACTGAGGTCTTGGTCACAATTAGAGGAGCTGCAATAACCTTATTGGTTGTGTAAACACCTGCAACACTGGCTGGTTTTTCAGAGACAATCCAACCAAAATCCATTTTTCTCTTTTTAAATCCTGCATGTAGCCCATCTGCTGAGAATCCCAGTGGACTAGCAATCGTTCCATCGATGACTTTCATATTTTTTCTCCTAACTCTATGCTTACATCTACAAGTATGACGGTGTCATAAGCAAACCTTCCGTCTCATCCCACCCCTGCATGAGGTTGAGATTTTGCACTGCCTGTCCAGCAGCTCCTTTAAGCAGATTATCAATGACTGAAATGACTGTCAGAACATTGGTTTTTTCATTATAGGCAAAGCCAATATCTGTAAAATTCGATCCGATAACGTTGTGCAGTTCTGGCAAGCTGTCTTGTACACGTACAAAAGGTTTATCGCTATAAGCCTTTGTGAATGCTGAAGCCACATCAGCCACAGTCACGTCCTTCTTCAACTTACAATAAACCGTAGCCATGATTCCGCGATTAACTGGTAACAGCGACGTTGAAAACTGAATCTCAGGCATTTCCGGATTAAAGGTCTGCAAGGTTTGAACAATCTCAGGAATATGCTGATGATGATTAAGTTTATAAGTCACGTAATTATCATGAACATTGACAAAATGACTAGACTCACTCAAAGCCTTACCCGCACCAGTTAAACCAGACTTGGCATCCACAATGACACTATCCGTCTCAATCAGATCAGAAGCAACCAAAGGAAGCAAGGCCAACTCCGTCGCTGTTGCATAGCATCCAGGATTAGCAATAAATTTCTTATCCTTCACATCTGTATATTCTGACAATGCGTATGTAAATTTATTCAAAACACTCTGCTTAGCAGGTGATTTTTTATACCATTCTTGATAAACACCTGCTGGCAAGCGATGATCGCCAGACAAATCAATAATAGGAAAATCAGCCAGAACAAATTCCTCTGCTAGCGAACTAGCGACTCCTGAAGGTGTAGCAAAGAAAACAAAATCCGCCTTTTGCATAATCTTTTCCGCATTGTAAGCTTCAATTTCCAAATCACAAACACCTGTTAAATAGGGATACACATCAGACAATCGTCGGCCCACTTCCTTGGTTGCGTGAATAGAAACAAGTTCCACTTTTTTATGATTATTCAAAATTTTAACTAACTCTAAACCACTATAACCAGTGATACCAACGATTGAAATTTTCATTTATGCGCTCCTTTTTTGAATAAATATGTAACTAGTTTATTGCATTTTTATTCATTTGTCAAGAGGGAAATGTAATTAACATGAAAAAACAAGCAGTCTTTTTCAACTACTTGTTTTCATGATCACTATCTAGTTATTAAATAAATGCAAGTTGGAAATACGATCAACCGCTTCTACCAGACGCTCTGGCTCTACCAAAAGCCCAATACGAACATAAGCATCACCCGCAGGACCAAATCCTTTACCTGGTGCCACAGCAACATGGGCCTTCTCAAGCAAAAGATCCGCAAAACTTTCACTGGTGTACCCCTCTGGCACAGGCATCCAAGCATAGAAAGAACCTCTGGATGGAAAGGCCTGCCAGCCAATCTTAGCAGCTGCCTGAACAAAAGCATCTCGACGGCTATCATAAGTCGCATTCAGTTGGGCAACAGCCTCCTCAGATTTAGGATCTAAGAGGGCGGCAATCCCAGCCTCCTGCAAAGCGGGAAAAATTCCCACAAAAAGATGGTCTTGAATCAGATTCAAGGCTTCAATCATCCGAGCATTTCCAGTTGCAAAGGCCAAACGCCAACCAGCCATATTAAAAGTTTTCGAGAAAGTATAGAACTCAATGCCCACATCTTTAGCACCAGGTGTTGATAAGAAGCTAGGATTCTCATAGCCCCGATAACCCAGAGCTCCATAGGCTAAATCACTCACCACTCCTACTTCGTAGGTCTTCGCCCAAGCAACTAACTTTTCATAAAAGGCCTTAGTCGCCACAGCCCCTGTAGGATTATTCGGATAATTGATATAGATAAACTTAGCACGGCGAGCGGTCTCCTCAGGAATGGCATCCAGATCTGGCAAGAAATCATTTTTAGCCGTCAAAGGAAAGGTTTCATAGGTCACCCGGCCTAAACTCACTCCTGACAAGTAATCTGGATAACCTGGGTCAGGCAAAAGCAGGAGGTCGCCAGGATTCATCAAAGCTAGAGGCAATTCCACTAGTCCAATTTTAGCTCCACCCATGACACAAATCTCACGCTCCGCGTCCAAATTGACCCCATAATGTTTTTCGTAAAAACTAGCAGCTGCTTCCTTAAAAGGACGATTGCCTCGAAACTGTGAATACTTATGGCTAGCAGGATTTTTCGCTGAAAAACATAGCGACTCAACAATATGGTCATAGGTCGGTTGGTCGGGATTGCCCTGACCGAGATTGATCACATCTGCTCCTTCCGCTACCTTAGCATTAACTTTAGCAACCAAACCTGCAAAAAACTGTTCTGGCAATGCCTTCAATAAATCCGATTCTTCAAATAACATAAACGCTCCTTAATGATACAAGTCCGTGCGACGATCCTCAAAAACAGGAATCTGACCTCGAACCTTATCTACCTCTTCAAGATTAATATCGGCCGTAAAAATGCCTTCCTCATGTTCCTTGGATTGTAAGACCACATTTCCAAGTGGATCTATAACCATAGAATGTCCTGAAAAGACATCGTCTGGTCCTGTTCCGACACGATTAACAGCAACTACAAAAGCTTGATTTTCAACCGCACGCGCCTTTAACAAAATCTCCCATTGCTGCACACGAGGTTCTGGCCACTGCGCTACCACAAAAAGTACCTTGGCTCCTTGTGCCATCTGCGTTCGCACCCATTCAGGAAAACGTATATCATAACAAATGACACTAGCAGCTATCACACCATCAAGCTCAAATACAGACTCCGAAGACCCAGGAGACATATACTGGTCCTCTTCCATGAGGCCAAAGAGATGGACCTTGCTATAAGTATTGATTAGATCCCCAGACTTATTGTAGACGTAGGTCGTGTTGTAGAATTTTCCGTCCTTCTCAGTAGCAACAGACCCTCCGATAATAGCCACAGCATGTTTCCTCGCAAAATGAGACAAGAGTTCTTGAGAGTCCAATCCATCCTTATCTGCAAGCCCATCCAGTTCATCTAAAGCATAGCCTGTATTCCACATTTCAGGAAGCACAATGACATCAGGATTTTCGCCAAGGGCCCTTTCCAACATCTCTTTCACGTGCTTTTTATTTTCCACAGGCTGTCCGTGAGCAACATCCATCTGTACCAATGCGATTTTCATAGTAACCTCGATTCTATATTAACCATTATAGCACTCCAAAAGACGTCACAAAAATTGAAAAATCCAATCTCATGATAAAGAAAGCCTATCAAAAAAGGCTGGACACATTGTCCAACCTAATCATTATTACACTAAGCAATATCAACGTAACGACGAGCGCCGCTCACTGTCATGTATGAGAGCCATGTGTGACCATCGGCTGTCAAAACTTTGTCATAGTTAACACTCATACCTTTGTCATAGTAGGCCAACTCTGGACTTGAAACCTTAGCTTCTACCTTGATTGACGCACGACCTGTGAAGGTATAACGGCCTGACTCTGGGAGACTTGGTTTCGCAGCTGGTTGACTTGCTTCTGACTTAGCTGTGGCAATGTCAACATAACGACGAGCACCACTTGCTGTTACGTATGAAAGCCATTGACGGCCATCAGCTGTCAGAACCTTATCGTAGTTGACACTCATACCTTTGTCATAGTAGGCCAATTCTGGACTTGAAACCTTGGCTTCTGCCTTGATTGACGCACGACCTGTAAAGCTATAAGTTCCTGTCGCTGGAAGATTGATGGCACCTGTAGTGGCTGGTTTGCTTTCAGCAGGTTTGTTGCTAGTAGCATAATCGCCACCTTGGATACCGAAGTATTCTTCCAAACTCAAGCCTGAATCGTGAATATCTTTAGCTTCTTTACCCACATAGCGGATGTGCCATGCTTCTGGCATGTAGCCAGTTGAAGCTTCTTTACCTGCTTGGAAACGAACGATAAAGCCATAGTTATGTGCATTGTCTTTAAGCCATTGGCTAGCACGTGAATCTTCAAGCAAATTACCAGATTTATCGGTCAAATCAAAGACTAATCCAGTTTGGTGTTCGCTATATCCAGGACGAGCTGAGTAACGGTCTGCAGCTGCCTGACCATCACGGCTAACATAGTTGTCGTAAAGAGTCTTTTGATAGTTATAAGAACGGAAACCACTGTATGAACGTCCAACATTCAAACCTTGGTTAATCATATCGTCACGAAGGCGAACAAAGGCTGCCTTAGCTGTAGGATTTTCACCTGGGTTATAGTCCTTAGAAAGACCATGTTTCTTATTGACAATGATAATATCATCGTATTTACCATGAACACTATAGTAAGAACCGTTATTTGTCAATTTTCCTGTAACTTTAGTTTCAGTAGATTCAGGCACTGTAGCTTTGGTTTCTGTAATATAAGTTCTCTTACCATTTAACATATAGTAAAGATGCACAGAATAGGTACCAGCATCGCCCTTATGGCTGGCTGTATCGACATGAACCTTGTAGCTTCCATCTGATTGTTTGTCGGCATGATACCATGTAAGGTCATCTTGACCATTCTTATCTGACCAGATTGGAACACGCACTTCTTGAACTATCTTGCCACCACCTGAAACATTGGTTACGACTACATCAAAGCCATTAGACGTTTGATTGTTGATAGTAAGGTTACCAGAAACACGGTTTTCTTGTGGCTTAGACTCAGTAGTTTTCAAGGTCGCAATATCCACATAACGACGTGTACCACTATAACTAATGTAAGAAATCCATTGGTGGTTATCCGCAGTCAAGACCTTGTCATAGTTCACTTTGTAGCCTTTTTCCAAGGTATAAAGCGTTTCTGCAGAAGCCTTAGGTTCATTTTTAACATTCAAGCTACGTGTCACATTATAAGTACCACTTGCTGGGAGCTTTTCAGCACCTGTAGTTTCTGGTTTTGCTTGATTAGTCTCTGTTGGTTTAACACTTGGTGTTTCAGCTTTGGCAGGTGTCAAAGTCGCAATATCTGCATAGTAGCGAACATAGTCATAACCAAGGTAAGAAATCCATTGGTGATTATCAGCTGTCAAAACTTTATCATAGATGACATGGTCACCCTTGCCGAAAACAAAAGTGGGTTTGAGGTCTGCTTTTGGTTCTTTCTTAATATCTGTGTCACGTGTAAAGTAGAAAGTTCCTGTCGCTGGGATATCCCAAGCACCTGTTGTAGCTTGAGCGCCATTAGAAGGTTTACCATCCCCATTACCACTATTACCGTTACCACTACCAGCTGCCACTGGTTTCACTGGCGCATAACGACGCACACCAGAGTATGATTTATAGCTAATCCATTGGTAGCCATCAGCTGTCACAACTTGATCGTAAAAGACGCTATCCCCTGGATTTACATAAAATTCAGCCTTGGCAGACACCTTGGGTTGATTCTTGATCTCTGTACGTTCCTTGTAGACATAAGTTCCTTGGCTTGGAAGATCGCTTGCTGTAGTTGTATCCGGTTGGCTCACCAAACTAGTATTGACAGCTGCTCTCATTAAGGCAGATACATCAAAGTTAGTGGCTGTTTCAGATGAAGTATTTGTACCACTTGCTGCTTCTAAGCTGGCAACTGTTGATTCAGATGTTTTATCTGCTGCCTGTGAGATACCAGCACTCACTTCACTTGTAGCCTCGCTAGTAGCAGTTTCACTAGTGGTTTGGCTAATTGTTGAGACTTGGCTAACTTTCTCACTTGACACTACCCCATCTGTTGCTACACCACTGAAAATATCAGCTGCTATCACAGCATCACTATCTGAAGTCGCACGCAAAGTGGCATCTGAGGTTGTTGCTACTTCGTGGTGTTCGTCAGCCAAGGCTTGGCCCGCAAAGACCAAACTAGCTCCTAAAAGAACTGACGCAGCCCCAAATGAATATTTACGAATGGAAAAACGTTGTTGTTCGTGTAAAAATTTTTCTCGTTTCATATCAATTATCCTCTTTATCGAATTGATGTTACAGATTGATTGTAACACTAAGCGACAAATGTTACAAGTATTTTACAAAATGTTACTAAATATTTCTCACTTGTCCACTAGTATACCAAATTTTTTGACTTGTTCCCACTTAAATCATAAACGATCCGATTTTCGTCATAATCGAAAAAATGACCAACATATACTTACATTTTCGTTGTTTTTCCAATAAAAGCAAAAGTAAAAAGATTACTAAATAAATAGCAATCTTTTTTCATGTCAATTACGATAAAATGGATAATTTTCTGCATCATCACTTTGACCAATAACAAGATGGTCTAAATCACCATTACCAGTTCCAGGAATAGCCCAAAAAGCTGCGCTATCACCATCAGAAGCAATTGTTCCTGAAAAATTTCCATTATTTAAACGTCCAGAATAGAGATGATAAGTATAACCACGCCCATTTTGTACTGTACCATCTGGTGAAATTGTGACAAATTCTCCTCGAGAGTTGGTCCAAGTACCAGCGATTGAACTAAAGTCACCTGAACTTAGTTGCTTCCCATTAATCGATGAAGAAGCCTGTGTTTCTTCTCCTGTTTTTTCTTTTGTAGTCTCAGAAACTCCTCCTGAAGATAAGACTGTTTCATCAGTGTCTTTAGTTGCAGAGTCTTTGGCAACAGAAGACCCACTAACCGCAATGGTTGCATCTTCTGTGTCTTCATTTTTTACATGCGGGTTTGAATTTTTCTTATCGCTCTTAGTAGATTTACTTGAGCTTGAAGATGACTTCTTAACCGTTTTGACTGGACTGCTACTTGTGCTAACACGAGCTGATTCATGGCTGTTGAATTTAGTCACCAAAAAGACAGCAAGGATAACTACGATAAGAGCTAATACTAAACCAATAATTTTACTTGTAATTTTCATGAGTGATGTTCCTTTTCTGATAATTTACTCGATTATTATAACACAAAAACAACTAAATTTTTCATTGAAGTCATAGATGAATTAGCTACTTATAGAACGAATCCTATACTTTCATCTTGATTCTACAACTTTCTCTAATTTACGGCAAATATTTTCAAAATATATTCAATAGTATATTGATTCAATTGCTAAAGTGCAAACACCACCCTCAAAAGAGAGTGATGTTACGAATCTTAAGAAATGTCCACATAGCGTCTCGCACCACTATAAGTTACATAAGACAACCAGGTGTGACCATCAGCTGTTAGGACCTTGTCATAGCGAACGGACATGCCTTTATCATAGTAGGCTAACTCTGGGCTAGCAACACTTGGTTGAGCCTTAATAGAGCTAGGTTTTGTAAAGGTATAGGTGCCAGTTGCCGCTAGGCTTGGGCTTGCTGGTTGAGCAACTGCTGTTACCTTACCATCAATAGCAATGTAACGGCGATTGCCCCCATAGCTGACATAAGAGAGCCATGTATGACC
>OIFP01000404.1_pt1 | contig 9669 bp, 7 predicted proteins | sample 1582061 | NCBI WGS metagenome assembly OIFP01 (sample SAMN07501072, study PRJEB24779) | human gut metagenome | isolation source: stool | host: human infant | place: USA: Pittsburgh, PA | reverse complement strand
TCAATCGTTAAAATTCAGGCTCCTTGTCATCGCTGAGTTAGAGATCGGCGAATGATGTATTAATAACACTACCTTTTAGGAGTAAAAATGTCTCTAAGTACTGAAAAAAAAGCAGCAATCGTTGCTGAATTTGGTCGCGATGCGAAAGATACTGGTTCTTCTGAAGTTCAAATCGCATTATTAACTGCACAAATCAACCACTTACAAGCTCACTTTGCTGAGCACAAAAAAGACCACCATGGTCGTCGTGGTTTATTACGTATGGTTTCTCGTCGTCGTAAACTTTTAGACTACTTAAAACGTACTGATCTTGCTTTATACCAAAGCACTATCGCTCGTTTAGGTTTACGTCGCTAATTTTTATTACGATAGTAAAAATAAAAGCCTTCGGATTACCGAGGGCTTTTTTATTTTCTACCTATTAGAAAAATAAAAAACGGTCAAAAATTTGACCGCTCTTTTTTAGTTCATTAGTTTGCAATGCCTTTATGACGAAGCAATGCGTCTAATTGAGGTTCACGTCCACGGAAGCGTTTGAATAATACCATTGGTTCTTCAGAGCCGCCGCGAGTGAGAATTTCATCCAAGAAGGATTTACCCGTAACTGGATTGAAAATCCCTTCTTCTTCAAAGCGAGAGAAGGCATCTGCAGATAGTACTTCAGCCCATAAATAGCTGTAATAACCGGCTGCATAACCGCCCGCAAAAATATGGCTAAAGCTATGTGGTGTTCTTGCCCATTCTACACCTTTAATCACGGCCACTTTATCTTTCACTGCTTTTAAGGTATCAAGCACTTGGTTGGCTTTACCTGCTTCAAAAGTATGGTGAAGAGTAAAATCAAACAAGCCAAATTCAAGCTGACGTAACACAAACATCGCCGCTTGATAGTTTTTTGCTTTAAGAAGTTGATTTAATTTTTCTTCTGGCAATGGTTCGTGCGTTTCAAAGTGACCCGAAATAAAATCAAGCGCTTCTTTTTCCCAACACCAGTTTTCCATAAATTGACTTGGAAGTTCTACTGCATCCCAAGGTACACCATTGATACCCGCAACATCCGGCACATCAACTTTGGTGAGCATATGGTGAATGCCATGACCGAACTCATGGAAGAGAGTGGTAACTTCATCATGGGTGAATAGAGCAGGTTTATCACCAATAGGGGCGTTAAAGTTACACGTTAAATAGGCAACAGGTTTTTGAATTGAACCGTCAGCATTACGTTTTCTGCCAATGCAATCATCCATCCAGGCACCGCCACGTTTATTTTCGCGCGCATAAAGATCGAGATAGAAACTGCCACGTACCTCATCCGTTTCATCAATTAAATCAAAGAAACGCACATCTTTATGCCAAGTATCTACGCCAAAACGTTCAACTGCACGAATATTAAAAATACGTTTAATTAATTCAAATAAACCCGAAATAACCCGATCTTCAGGGAAATAAGGACGAAGTTCTTCATCATTGATCGCATATAAATGTTGTTTTTGTTTTTCAGAATAGAAACTGATATCCCAAGGGGCAAGTTCAGTAACGCCAAATTCTTTTTCACAATAAGCTTTGAGGTCAGCTAATTCTTTCTCACCTTGTGCTTTTGAACGATCTGCAAGGTTATTTAAGAAATCTAACACTTGTTGTGGGTTTTCAGCCATTTTGGTGGCAAGTGAACGTTCAGTGTACGTATTGAAACCTAACAATTTCGCTAGTTCCACGCGTAACGTCATGATTTCTTCAATGATCGCTGTGTTATCCCATTTACCTGCGTTTGGACCTTGATCTGAAGCACGAGTCGCGTAAGCTAGATACATTTCTTCGCGTAGTGCTGCATTTTCACAATAGGTCATAATTGGCAAATAACTTGGAATTTCTAACGTAAAACGATAGCCTTTTAGGCCTTTACTTTCAGCAGATTGTTTTGCTGCAAGTAATGCAGATTCAGGAAGACCCGCTAATTGGCTTTCATCTTCAATGACTTTTTCCCAACCCATGGTGGCATCGAGTACATTATTGCTAAATTGTGCGCTTAATTCTGATAAGCGAGCAACAATCTCACCATAACGTTTTTGTTTTTCTTCGGATAAACCGATACCTGAAAGCTCAAAATCACGCAGTGCATTTTCAATGGCTTTCTTTTGTGCTACTGAATAAGTGGCAAATTCAGGACTATTTTTTAAGGCTAAATAAGCATTGTATAAGCCTTTGTGTTGACCTACCCAGGTGCTGTATTCAGAGAGTAGTGGCAAGCAGGCTTGGTACGCATCACGTAATTCAGGGCTGTTTTTAACTGAATTTAAATGGGAGATCGGTGACCAAGCACGACTTAAGTGTTCTCCTGCTTCAGAAAGTGGTTCAATAAAGTTTTCCCAAGTAAAGTGCGGTTGTTTTAAAACTTGTTCAATGGCTTGACGATTTTCTTCGATGAGTTTTTGGATTGCCGGTTGAATATGTTCTGGTTTGATTTGAGAAAACGGAGGTAAGCCTTCAATATGAAGTAATGGATTAGACATAAATATTCCTTTTGCTAACTGTTTCTTTAGTAAATTGCGACAAATTCTAGAATATCAAGGTTGAAAAATCTAAAAAATCAGTAATAATTGCGTATCACTTTTATTTAGGAATGATGATGAACGACGCGTTATTGTTTTCTGGCTTAATCACGTTTTCGGTTATAGTCGGTTTTGTTGCACTTAAATTCTTCCCCAAAAATCCTTTAATTAAAGCTATTTATATTGTACTTGGTTGTATTTCTTTGGTTTTAGGCGTGATTGGTATTTTTCTACCCATTCTTCCGACAACACCTTTTTTGTTGCTAACACTTTATTCTTTTGCGCAAGGTTCATCTCGCTTAGAACGTTGGTTTTTAGAGACAAAGCTTTATCAAAAGTATCTGAAGTCTTTTAATGAACGTCGTGCATTAACAAAAAAAGCAAAAATTTCTATTCTGACCTTTTCAACTACAATGCTTTTAATTGGCTTTTACTTTACCCCAAGTGTAGTGGGGCGAACGATCATTGCCATTTTAATTGCGGTAAAATATTGGTTCTTTTTCTTTTGGATTAAAACAGAAGACGTTGAAAATGGATAATGCTTTCCTTACTTGGCTTAAAAGTGCGGTCATTTTCGGTATTGTTTTTGGATTGAGTGGTTGTGATAAATTAAACAGTCCTAAATCTACAAACACGGCAGCAGAAGAGCAACCAACACAAAGTCAGTCTATCGAACAAGAAAATACATCAAAACCGAGTCGAACTTTGCTGACTCGAGCGTTTACTCATTCTCCTTCTTTTGAGCCTTGGTTTGTGCGTTATCCGGAACAAGAAAACTTATTGCGCGATTTATATGAAGGTTTAACGGTTTATGATCAGGAAGGACGAATCGTGCCGGGTATTGCGGAAAGTTGGCAAACAAAAGACAACAAAACTTGGATCTTTACCCTGCGTGAAGGACTTCGTTGGTCAAATGGTGAGCCTTTAGTTGCTCAAGATATGATGCTTTCTTGGCAAGCATTATCTCAATCAAATAGTCCATTAAGATCTTATTTGGCTTATCTCAATCTAAAAAATGCAAAAGGTGTTTTAGAGAAAAACGAGCCTTTTGATAGTTTAGGCATTTATGCAGAAAATGACCGTACCTTACGTATAGAGCTTGATAAACCAACACCATATTTACCGGAAATGTTAGCACATATCAGCCTTGTACCTCAATATCACGATCCAGATACCCTAGTGGTAAACGGGGCTTATATACTCGAAAGTGAAAATGCGAAAGGCATACACTTAGCTAAAAACCCCTATTATTGGCAGAAAAATAATGTCGCTTTTGAACGCGTAGCCTATTTGCCTTTTGTGGAACCTAAATTGGCTGAATTTGATGTGGTGGTTGATGTGCCAGAAGTGCATTCAGATCTTCAACATTTTCCACAGCTTTGCGGTTATTTTTATGAATTTAATCTGAAAGATCCTAAAGTTGCTAAGGCAGATGTGCGCAAGGCGATTGCTTCGTTGGTATCTGTTACGAATATTGTGAATAATGAAATTCCAGTAGCAATTCCAAGTTCGTATTTTTTACCGAAAGCCATGTTAAATGGACAAGATTCAAGATGGGAACCCGTTGTTGCCGAGCAGTTATTGGCTCAAAATAAAATTGATGAAAGACATCCGCTACATTTAAATGTGCTTTATGATGATGCACCATTGCATGTGAATATCGCGCAACGTTTAGTAGGGCAATTAACGCAGTCCGATATGTTGCGCGTGGATGCCCAACCCGTCAATTGGCAAACATTACAGACTAAACGTCAAAAAGGGGATTTCCAAGTTATTCGTTCTGGATGGTGTGCAGACTTTAATCATCCGATGGCATTTTTGGGCTTGTTCTATTCTAAAAGTCCGGATAACAAGAATGGCTATGCTAATGCAGAATACGATCAACTTTTTGAGCAAGCACTGAAAAGCTTAAATGAAAAAGAGCGGTCAGAAATTTACTTAAAATTAAGTGAGAAGATCCAACAGGAAAACCTTGCTTTACCGCTTTTCCAATACACTACACCGGTTTATATTTCTCCAACTATTATGGGGGCGAAGAAAAATCCAGTAGGGGTCATTTATAGCAAAGATCTATGGCGAAAAGTGGAAGCTAAAGCTGATTAAGAAAGTTGTTTATCATGCGATAAACAACTTTTTTATTAAATTTGATTAAAAGTGTAAAGTAACACTATTTACTTTTTATTTTTATCCGCTACAATACACAACAAATCAACCTAGAGGGAAATCCTGATGTTAAAAATGAATGATTTAGTTAAGCTTAGTCAGACACCAAAATCCACGGTGCTGTACTATGTGAAAGAAGGTTTGTTGCCTGAGCCGGTGAAAGATAAACCGAATTTTCATCTCTATGATGAACATTGTGTGAAGCTACTCAGCTTTATTAAATACCTACAAAGCAATTTCAATGCGACAATTTCACAAATTAAAGCACTTTTTGCACATCCGAGTTTTGATTGGAATAATCCTTATGAAAGCCTTATTGGATTATTAGACATTATCATGGGCGCTGAAAATGAAGTGTTCACCATTGAGCAATTATGTGCAGAATTTCATCTTTCTGCTGAACAAATCAAAGACATGGTAGCGGAAGGATTATTGAATCCTCGTGAAGGCATTTTTACCGCAAAAGAACGTGATATTTTGGCGATCTTGGCTCGTTGTGATGAAGCCGAAATGGATGTAGTGGGAGCTTATTTAGCAGCAGCAAAAATGTTAGCGAAAAAAGAGGTGAATGTGACTTTAGCGGCATTAGCCAATAGTGAACAAAAAGATGAAAAATTAAAACACCTATTTGATTTATTGTTGGTGTTAAAACCTTATCTCTTGAATATGAAAACCTTTAATCTTTATCAAGCGGAGAGTGCGAAATGAAACTCTTAAAATATGCTGGCTTTGTACCTTATTTAGCCATTGCCTTTATTAATGCTAGTGTAGATTTGGCACATAAAATTACCATTCAAAATGTGTTACTGAAAAGTTTTTCAGGCGAGAGTTTGGTGGTGTTAACGGCATTAATTAATGCCATGATTTTATTACCGTTTATTTTCTTATTTTCCCCTTCGGCATTTATCAACGATAAATTTTCTCGCACCAATGTGATTCGTTATAGCAGTTTAGCGGCTGTGGTGATCAGTGCTGGGATTTTATTGAGTTATATGACGGGAATGTTTGCACTTTCCTTTGTACTGACATTGATTTTAGCGGCGCAAAGTGCGGTCTATTCTCCAGCCAAATATAGCATTATTAAATCAATTGTGGGCACCGAAAATATCGGTATGGCAAACGGTGTGATTCAAGCGCTCACTATTGTGGCCATTCTGTTTAGTTCTTTTGCATTTTCTTTCTTCTTTGAAGCGCATTATGTGGCATCAAATGACCCGAATGATGTATTACAAAGTGTTTGGGTGATTGGTGTGGCATTAGTATTACTGAGTGCATTAGAAGCCTATTTTGCTTTTAAAATCCCATTCTTTAAGCAAGAAGCTGAAAATACGGATGGTCAGTTTGATATGAGAAAATACCTTTCTTTAGGGTATTTAAAAGATAACGTTCGCACATTAAAAGCAGATCAAAATATTTGGTTGAGTGTTATTGGACTAAGCCTGTTTTGGGGCGTGTCACAAATTATTGTGGCGGCATTCCCTGCGCATTATAAAGCGATGTTCAATGAAGATAATGCTGTTGTCATTCAAGCAATTCTAGCGGTGAGTGGCGTAGGACTAGTGCTTGGTTCATATCTTGCTGGACGCGCTTCTCGTTTGCATATTGAGTTAGGTATTGTGCCGCTTGGTGCGTTGGGTATTTGTGCATCGTTATTCTTCTTAACGCTAGCTCAAAGTGGCGTGGTATTGGCACTTTGTTCTTTTATCTTTGGTTTCTCTGGTGGTTTATTAATTGTGCCATTGAATGCAACTATTCAGTATTTCGCACCGGAGAAAATCAGCGGCAAAATTATGGCGGGTAACAATTTTGTGCAAAACGTGTTCATGGTGGTTTTTTTGCTATTAAGTATTGTTTTTGTACAACTTAATGTTTCGACTCAAGGTTTATTCTTAGTGACGTCTGCTGCATGTTTTGCTGCGAGTCTATATACCATGTCGAAAGTCCCCCATTTATTTACGCGTTTATTCCTACTCTTTGCGTTAAAAGCAAATTACCGTTTTCATGTGGATGGGTTAAAAAATCTTCCACAAAGTGGTGGCGTGTTGTTATTAGGTAACCATATTAGCTGGATTGACTGGTTGGTGTTACAAGCGGCTAGCCCTCGCGCGATTAAATTTGTGATGTATCGCCCAATTTACAACAAATGGTATCTAACTTGGTTCTTCCGTATTTTTAAAGTGATCCCAATTGGTGCTGGCTCAAGTCGTGAATCTATTGAAACCATTCGTGAATATTTAGCGCGTGGTGAAGTGGTAGCGTTATTTCCAGAAGGTCATATCAGCTATAACGGCCAAATCAATGAGTTCCAAAAAGGCTTTGAGCACGTATTAAAAGATTTGGAGAATGTGACGACTGTACCTTTCTATTTACGTGGATTGTGGGGCAGCAGCTTCTCTCGTGCGGATTCTTTCTATAAGAATTTAACTAAACGCCAAGGTAAACGTGAAATTTTAGTAGCATTTGGTAAACCAATTTATGGCTTTATTGATGCGACAGCCATGAAGCAAAAAGTACTCGAACTTTCTTTCTCAGTATGGGAAAAAGTCATGAGTAAACGTAAACCTCTGATGCATCATTGGTTGAATTCGGCAAAATCAAATTTATTCAAAGAAGCCGCGGTGGATGCGCAAGGCACTAAACTGAATAACTTGAAATTTATTGCTGCCGTGTTGATGTTTGTGAAAATCTTAAAAGCGGCTTTAGGAAATGAAAAAAATGTCGGCGTGTTATTACCAAGTTCATCAATCGGAGCAATTATTAATATGACCCTAATGGTGATGGGTAAAGTACCGGTAAATCTAAACTACACGCTAAGTCCTGAAGTGATGGAAAAAGCGTTGAAAAAAGCCAATATTTCGCAAGTCATTACCTCTGAAAAATTCTTGGATAAATTGAACGCAAAAGGTTTTGACTTTAGCCAAGTGGTGGCGGATAAAGCCCTCTTTATGGAAAATTTAGGAAAATCGATCACTAAAGCCAATAAAGTGCGGTCATTTTTAACCGCGTTTTTGGCGCCACAATGGTGGATTAAATTACGCTACTTTGCAGACGTAAGCTTGGAAGATAATGCCACCATCCTATTCAGTAGTGGTAGTGAAGGTGATCCGAAAGGCATTGAATTAAGCCATAAAAATTTACTGACGAACATTAAACAGATTGGTGAATTATTAAATTTCCACAAAGATGATGTCATTTTAAATTCCTTACCAATTTTCCACTCATTCGGATTAACCGTGACAACCTTATTGCCATTGTGTGAAGGCATTAAAATGGTGAGTGTCGCGGATCCGACAGATGGAGCGACAGTCGGAAAAATGTGTGCTCGACATCGTGTGAGTATTTTATTTGGTACTTCAACTTTCTTTAGATTGTATGTACGCAATAAGAAATTCCATCCGTTAATGCTACAAAATGTGCGTATGGTTATTGCTGGTGCCGAAAAATTGAAAGCAGATGTGAAAGAAGCCTTCAAACTTAAATTTGGCTTGGAAATTTACGAAGGTTATGGTGCGACTGAAACAGCACCAGTAGCCAGTGTCAATATGCCTAATTTACTGGATCCGGAAACCTTACAGGAATTTACCTTCAATCAAGCTGGTTCGGTAGGTATGCCATTACCGGGCACCATTATCAAAATTGTGGATCTAGAAAGCTTGCAGGAACTACCAGTCGGCGAAGACGGCTTGATCTTGATTGGTGGTGGGCAAGTGATGAAAGGTTATTTGAACGCACCAGAAAAAACAGCAGAAGTGATTGTTGAAATTGATGGTGTGCGTTATTACAAAACCGGCGATAAAGGCCATATCGATCATAACGGCTTTATTACCATTGTGGATCGTTATTCTCGATTTGCTAAAGTCGGCGGTGAAATGATCAGTCTAGGTAGCGTGGAAGAGAAACTTTCACAAGTATTTGATGAAGAAAATCAATTCGTTGCGGTGGCTGTAAGCGATGATAAAAAAGGCGAGAGCATTGTGCTTTTAATCAAGTCTGCGCTTTCTTTAGATGAGATCAATGAACGCATTAAAGGATTAAATGTACCGCCGATTATGCTACCAAGCCAAGTCTTCTTAGTGGATGAAATTCCGATGTTAGGAAGTGGTAAAGTAGATTTCAAAGGTGCGAAGAATCTGGCAATGAGTTTGGTTGAATAAAAGAAATTGTAATAAATAAAGTGCGGTTAGTTTTTAAATCATTTTAATGGTTATATGAAAACTATGTAGATAATTAATTTCTCAAGGAGAAAAATAATATGTATAAAAGAATGGGGTTAATAGCCTCGATATTTCTGGGAGCATTTTTAACCATTGCTCATGCAGCTGATGAGCCAAATAGAGAAGAAATTATAAAAGCGATCAAGGAGTATATTCCAACTCAATCAGCAATTTGTATTCCATATCCAAGTAATGCAATATTACTGGATGATTCACGCGATGAAATAATTTTTCAAAATAATCAGATGGATAGTATTTATGCAAAAAAATTAGCTTTTTTGGCTCAAAAAGGATTATTCAAAGAATATAAAGAAAATAATAAAGCGGGAGAAGGGACAGTTACTTATTATCCAACAGAAGCACTAAAACCTTATTTATTTGAAGAGCATATTAGTGTAATGACAAGACGATTTATTTGTACTGGACGAGTTGAATTGGAAAGTATTGTTAATATTGAACCCAAGCTGACAGACAATCATGTAGAAGATGATAGGGAAGTTTATCGTGTAGAGTATTCGGTTAAATTAAAGAATATAGCTCATTGGGCAGTAGATCCTCAATTCTTAACATTGTATTCATATAAGGACAATAATATTAGATCCATAGTTTTAGTTAAAATGAAAGGGGAAAATAAGTTTTTACCATATCGTCATTTGTTTATATGAGAAAAGAGCGGTCAATTTGACCGCTCTTTTTGTTGATAGATAAATAAATTATTCTACTTTTACAATCCAGCCTTCAGG
>OIFP01000396.1_pt1 | contig 9981 bp, 3 predicted proteins | sample 1582061 | NCBI WGS metagenome assembly OIFP01 (sample SAMN07501072, study PRJEB24779) | human gut metagenome | isolation source: stool | host: human infant | place: USA: Pittsburgh, PA | reverse complement strand
TGATGTTTACAAGTTGACCCTCATCACAGCAGCTCAAGCTGTTCATCAATAAGATTTAGTCCTCTTTCCCTTGGGAAGAGGCTTTTTATACTCAATGAAAATCAAAGAGCAAACTAGGAAACTAGCCGCAGGTTGCTCAAAGCACTGCTTTGAGGTTGTAGATAGAACTGACGAAGTCAGTAACCATACATACGCTAAGATGACGTTGACGCGGTTTGAAGCGATCTTCGAAGAGTATTAGTAAAACTTTTTATAACAAATGCTAGCAAAGTTAAAGTTTACTATCTATTGGAAGTTAAATAAATATGTAAGGAATTAAAATGAAAAAAAGTACAGTATTGTCATTAACCACAGCTGCAGTTATTTTAGCAGCATGTGTCCCTAATGAGGTAATCCTAGCAGATACACCTAGTTCTGAAGATTCTTTAAAAATATCTGATAAAGAAACAGTAATAGGTAACCAAAACGAAAACAAAGAAAAACTTGAAGATATTCATAATGTTATAGAAACTTCAAAGGATACTGAAGAAAAGAAAACAACAATTATTGAGGAAAAAGAAGTTGTTAGTAAAAATCCTGTGATAGACAATAACACTAGCAATGAAGAAGCAAAAATCAAAGAAGAAAATTCCAATCAATCCCAAGGAGATAAAGCGGACTTGTCTGCAAGTAAAGACCCAGAAAGTCCCCAAAAAGAGGATAAACTTGTCTATATTGCTGAATTTAAAGATAAAGAATCTGGAGAAAAAGCAATCAAGGAACTATCAAATCTTAAGAATACAAAAGTTTTATATACTTATGATAGAATTTTTAACGGTAGCGCTATTGAAACAACCAAAGATACTCTGGACAAAATTAAACTAATAGAAGGTATTTCATCGGTTGAAAGGTCACAAAAAGTCCAACCTATGATGAATCATGCTAGAAAAGAAATTGGAGTTGAAGAGGCAATCGATTACCTAAAATCTATCAATGCACCATTTGGGAAAAACTTTGATGGTAGAGGTATGGTCATTTCAAATATCGATACGGGAACGGATTATAGGCATAAGGCCATGAGGATTGATGATGATGCTAAAGACTCAATGAGATTTAAAAAAGAAGACTTAAAAGGTACTGATAAAGATTTCTGGTTGAGTGATAAAATCCCTCATGCTTTCAATTATTATAATGGTGGTAAAATTACTGTAGAAAAAGCTGATGATGGAAGCGATTTTTTTGATCCACATGGGATGCATATTGCAGGGATTCTTGCGGGAAATGATACTGAAAAAGATATTAAAAACTTTAACGGAATAGATGGAATTGCTCCTAATGCACAGATTTTCTCTTATAAAATGTACTCTGACGCAGGATCTGGCTTCGCAGGAGATGAAACAATGTTTCATGCTATTGAAGATTCGATCAAACACAATGTCGATGTTGTTTCGATATCATCTGGCTTTACAGGAACAGGTCTTGTAGGTGAGAAATATTGGCAAGCTATTAGAGCATTAAGAAAAGCAGGCATTCCAATGGTTGTAGCTACGGGTAACTATGCGACTTCTGCTTCAAGTTCTTCATGGGATTTAGTGGCAAATAATAATCTGAAAATGACCGACACTGGAAATGTAACACGAACTGCAGCACATGAAGATGCGATAGCGGTCGCATCTGCTAAAAATCAGACAGTTGAGTTTGATAAAGTCAACATAGGTGGAGAAAATTTTAAATACAGAAATATAGGAGCTTTTTTCGATAAAAATAAAATCCTAACAAATGAGGATGGGCCAAAAACTCCAAATAAATTAAAATTTGTATATATAGGCAAAGGTCAAGACAAAGATTTGATAGGATTGGATCTTAAGGGCAAAATTGCAGTAATGGATCGAATTTATACCAAGGATTTAAAAGATGCTTTTAAAAGAGCAACGGATAAGGGCGCACGCGCCATTATGGTTGTAAATACTGTCAATTACTACAATAGAGATAATTGGACAGAGCTTCCAGCTATGGGATATGAGGAGGATGAAGGAACTACTAGTCAAGTTTTTTCAATTTCAGGAGATGATGGTGTAAAGTTATGGAACATGATTAACCCTGCCAAAAAAACTGAGGTTAAAAGGAATAATAAAGAAGATTTTAAAGATAAATTGGAGCAATACTATCCAATTGATATGGCAAGCTATAATTCTAATAAACCGAATGTAGGTGACGAAAAAGAGATTGACTTTAAGTTTGCACCTGACACAGACAAAGAACTGTATAAAGAAGAGATCATCGTTCCAGCAGGGTCCACATCTTGGGGGCCAAGAATAGATTTACTTTTAAAACCGGATGTTTCAGCACCCGGTAAAAATATTAAATCCACTCTCAATGTCATTAATGGGAAATCAACTTATGGTTATATGTCAGGGACTAGTATGGCAACTCCAATCGTGGCAGCTTCTACTGTTTTGATTAGACCAAAATTAAAAGAAATGCTTGAAAGACCTGTGTTGAAAAATCTTAAGGGAGATGACAAAATAGATCTTACAAGTCTTACAAAAATAGCCCTACAAAATACTGCACGCCCTATGATGGATGCAACTTCTTGGAAAGAAAAAAGTCAATACTTTGCATCACCTAGACAACAGGGAGCAGGGCTAATTAATGTTGCCAATGCTTTGAGAAATGAAGTCGTAGCTACTTTTAAAAACACGGATTCTAAAGGTTTGGTAAACTCTTATGGTTCTATTTCTCTTAAAGAAATAAAAGGAGATAAAAAATATTTTACAATTAAGCTTCACAATACATCAAACAGGCCTTTAACCTTTAAAGTTTCAGCATCTGCTATAACTACAGATGCTCTCACTGACAGACTCAAACTGGATGAAACATACAAAGATGAAAAATCTCCAGATGGGAAGCAAGTTGTTCCAGAAATCCACCCAGAAAAAATCAAAGGAGCAAATATTACATTTGAGCATGACACTTTCACTATAGGCCCAAATTCTAGCTTTGATTTAAATGCGGTTATAAATGTTGGGGAGGCTAAAAACAAAAATAAATTTGTAGAATCATTTATTCATTTTGAGTCAGTGGAAGAAATGGAAGCTCTGAACTCCAACGGGAAGAAAATAAACTTCCAACCTTCTTTATCGATGCCTCTAATGGGATTTGCTGGGAATTGGAACCACGAACCAATCCTTGATAAATGGGCCTGGGAAGAAGGATCAAAATCAAAAGCAATGGAAGGTTATGATGATGATGGCAAACCGAAAATTCCAGGAACCTTAAATAAGGGGATTGGTGGAGAACATGGTATAGATAAATTTAATCCAGCTGGAGTTATACAAAATAGAAAAGATAAAAATAGAACATCCCTAGATCAAAATCCAGAATTATTTGCTTTCAATAACGAAGGAATCAATGCACCATCATCAAGTGGTTCTAAGATTGCTAACATTTATCCTTTAGATTCAAATGGAAATCATCAAGATGCTCAACTTGAGAGAGGATTAACACCTTCTCCACTTGTATTAAGAAGTGCAGAAGAAGGATTGATTTCAATAGTAAATACAAATAAAGAGGGAGAAAATCAAAAAGACTTAAAAGTCATTTCGAGAGAACACTTCATTAAAGGAATTTTAAACTCTAAGAGAAATGATGCTAAGGGAATCCAATCTTCTAAGCTAAAAGTTTGGGGCGACCTGAAATGGGATGGACTCATTTATAATCCTAGAGGTAGAGAAGAAAATGCCCCAGAAAGCAAGGATATCAAAGATCCTGCTACTAAGATAAGAGGACAATTTGAACCGATTGCAGAAGGTCAATATTTCTATAAATTTAAATATAGATTAACTAAAGATTACCCATGGCAGGTTTCCTATATTCCTGTAAAAATTGATAACACAGCTCCTAAAATTGTTTCTGTTGATTTTTCAAATCCTGAAAAAATTAAGTTGATTACAAAGGATACTTATCACAAGGTAAAAGATCAATACAAGAATGAAACCCTATTTGCGAGAGATCAAAAAGAACATCCTGAAAAATTTGACGAGATTGCAAACGAAGTTTGGTATGCAGGAGCTGCTCTTGTTAATGAAGATGGAGATGTTGAGAAAAATCTTGAAGTAACTTATGCAGGTGAGGGTCAAGGAAGAAATAGAAAACTTGACAAAGACGGAAATACCATTTATGAAATTAATGGTGCAGGAGATTTAAGAGGAAAAATCATTGAAGTCATTGCATTAGATGGATCTAGCAATTTCACAAAGATTCATAGAATTAAATTTGCTGATCATGCTGATGAAAAGGGGATGATTTCCTATTATCTAGTAGATCCGGATCAAGATTCATCTAAATACCAAAAACTTGGAGAAATTCCTGAATCTAAATTTAAGAATTTAAAAAATGTTAAAGATGATAGCCTAAACAAAGAGACAACTGAGGTAGAACATCATCATGAAAATGAAGAGTCTATCGAAGAAAAATCTAGCTTTACTATCAATAAAGCCATTTCAACAATTAGAGATTTTGAAAGTAAAGACTTGAAGAAACTCATTAAAAAGAAATTTAGAGAAGTTGATGACTTTACAAGTGAAACTGGTAAGAGAACAGAGGAATACGATTATAAATACGATGATAAGGGAAATATCATTGCTTATGACGATGGTAGTGCCTTACAATATGAAACTGAAAAACTTGATGAAATCAAATCAAAAATTTATGGCATTCTAAACCCATCTAAAGATGGACACTTTGAAATTCTTGGAAAGATCAGTAATGTTTCTAAAAATGCCAAGGTATATTACGGCAATAACTATAAATCTATAGAAATCAAAACGACTAAGTATGATTCCCACTCAAAAACGATGACATTTGATTTATACGCTAATATTAATGATATTGTGGATGGATTAGCTTTTGCAGGAGATATGAGATTCTTTGTTAAAGATGATGATCAGATAAAAGCTGAAACTAAAATTAGAATGCCTGAAAAAAATAAGGAAACTAAAACAGAATATCCCTATGCATCAAGTTATGGGAATGTAATAGAATTAGGAGAAGGAGATCTTTCAAAAAATAAACCAAACAATTTAACGGACATGGAATCTGGTAAAATCTATTCTGATTCAGAAAAACAACAATATCTGTTAAAGGATAACATCATTCTAAGAAAAGGCTATGCACTAAAAGTGACTACCTATAATCCTGGAAAAACGGATATGTTAGAAGGAAATGGAGTTTATAGCCAGGAAGATATAGCAAAAATACAAAAGGCCAATCCTAATCTAAGAGTCCTATCAGAAAAAATAATTTATGCTGATAGTAGAAATGTTGAAGATGGAAGAAGTACTCAATCAGTATTAATGTCGGCTTTGGATGGCTTTAACATTGTAAAATATCAAGTGTTTACCTTTAAAATGAATGATAAAGGGGAGGCAATCGATAAAGATGGAAATCTTGTAACAGATTCTTCTAAACTGGTATTATTTGGTAAAGATGATAAAGAGTATCATGGGGAGGATAAGTCCAACGTAGAAGCTATAAAAGAAGATGGCTCTATGTTATTTATTGATATCAAACCAGTAAATCTTTCAATGGACAAGAACTACTTTAATCCATCTAAATCTAATAAAATTTATGTACGAAATCCAGAATTTTATTTAAGAGGTAAGATTTCTGATAAGGGTGGTTTTAACTGGGAGTTGAGAGTTAATGAATCGGTTGTAGATAATTATTTAATCTACGGAGATTTACACACTGATAACACTAGAGATTTTAACATTAAGCTTAATGTTAAAGACGGTGACATCATGGACTGGGGGATGAAAGACTATAAAGCAAACGGATTCCCAGATAAGGTAACAGATATGGATGGAAATGTTTATCTTCAAACTGGCTATAGCGATTTGAATGCGAAAGCGGTTGGAGTACACTATCAATTTTTATATGATAATGTTAAACCAGAAGTAAACATTGATCCTAAGGGAAATACTAGTATTGAATATGCTGACGGAAAATCTGTAGTCTTTAATATCAATGATAAAAGAAATAATGGATTCGATGGTGAGATTCAAGACAAACATATTTATGTAAATGGAAAAGAATATAAATCATTTGATGATATTAAACAACTAACAGATAAGACACTAAACATTAAGATTATTGTAAAAGATTTTGCAAGAAATACAACCGTAAAAGAATTCATTTTAAACAAAGATACGGGAGAGGTAAGCGAACTAAAACCTCATACGGTAACTGTGACCATTCAAAATGGAAAAGAAATGAGTTCAACGATAGTGTCGGAAGAAGATTTCATTTTACCTGTCTATAAGGGTGAATTAGAAAAAGGATATCAATTTGATGGCTGGGAAATTTCTGGTGTCGAAGGGAAAAAAGACGCTGGCTATGTTATTAATGTATCAAAAGATACCCTTATAAAACCTGTATTCAAGAAAATAGAGGAGAAAAAGGAGGAGGAAAATAAACCTACTTTTGATGTATCGAAAAAGAAAGATAACGTGCAAGCAAATCATAGTCAGTTAGATGAAAATTACAAAAAGGAGGATTTACAAAGAGAAAATCATTCACACAAATCTGATTCAACTAAGGATGTCACAGCTACAGTTCCTGATGAAAATGATAAAAACTTTGAAAATAAGAAGGAAGTTTATCTTAATGAACCAGAGAACATAGATAATAAACATACCAATATTGATAGTAAATCAACTACTAACAATGATAGGTTGCCAAAAACCGGAACAGTTAGCGAAGTCTTCATGTCATTAGTTGCCGGAATAATGTTTACCTTAGGTGCGTTTCTTGGATTAAAGAAAAAAGATCAAGATTAAGACAAAGCTATAGATGAAAAAGATGGTGTTAAAAAGTTAGGCTTTGTAAAAGTTGCTGATAAGACTTATTATTTTGTAGAAGATGGTGAGAAGAAAACTGGTTTTGTTAAAATCGATGATAAAACTTACTATGTCAAAGAAGGTGTTCGTCTAACGGGTGATATTACTGTTGATGAGAAACATTATTTCTCTAAAGAAGATGGAATGAAAACTGGTTGGTTGAAACAAGGTGGTAGTTGGTATTATCTTGATAATTCAGGCGCTATGAAGACCTGTTGGTTCCAAGTAGATGGTAAATGGTACTATGCTTATAGTTCAGGAGCCCTTGCAGTAAGCACTACAATCAATGGTTATACAGTAAATGCCAACGGTGAGTGGGTTTAAAAGTGTAAAATTTACCATCGAAAATGTAAATAATGAAAAGAAAGCTTATAAAACGGGCTTTCTTTTTCTGCTATGAGAGGTGTATTTGAAAATTAACATAAGTATATAATTGTATAAATAAAATAACTATTACTTGATTATCTTTTTAGAAAGCGTTATAATGAACCCGAAAAAGAAGCTGCTAAAAAAGCTGCTAAAGAATTAGTTGACAAAGAAGGATTATTAAAAGCTATTGAATCTGGTGATTTAAAAGCTGGTGATATTCTTAAAGAATTAGAAAACGACAGTAATACTGCTGGTAATACATCAACAACTCCAGCTGAAGCTAAATCTAAAGATCAACTTCCAGAAGGCGTTAAAGCTGGAATCGAAAAAGCTGAAAAAGCAGATGCTGCTCGTCCAGCATCAGAAAAACTTCAAGATAAAGCTGATGATTTAGGTGAAAATGTTGATGAGCTTAAAGAAGATGCTGAAGCATTAAAAGCTGAAGAAGATAAAAAAGCGGAAGCTCTTAAAAAACAAGAAGATACATTAAAAGAAGCCAAAGAAGCATTAAAATCAGCTCAAGATAATGGTTCTGATGCTGAAATCGTTGCTTCATTAGATAAAGCTGTTAAAGCTATCGAAAAAGCTAAAGATGCTGCACAAGATGCATTCGATAAAGCTGCTTCTGATACTCAAGCTTACGCTGAAGAACTTAACAAACTTACTGATGAGTACAACAAAACTCTAGAAGAAGTAAAAGCTGCTAAAGAAAAAGAAGCTAGCGAACCAGCTAAGCCAAAAGAAGAAGAACCAGCTAAACCAGCAGAAAAAACAGAAGCTGAAAAAGCTGCTGAAGCCAAAGCAGAAGCGGATGCTAAGGTTGCTGAATTAGAGAAAAAAGTTGCTGAAGAAGCTAAAAAAGTTGAAGAAGCTACAGCTAAAGCTACTAAAGAAGCTGAAGATGTAAAAGCTGCTCAAACTAAAAAAGATGAAGCCGATAAAGCTAAAGCTGACGCAGAAGCTGAATTGACTAAAGCCAAAGCAGAAGCAGACAAAGCTAAAGCAAAAGTTGAAGAACTTAAAAAAGAAGAATCTGAAACTAGAACTGCTCTTAAAGATGCATTAGATCAATTTGAAAAAGATATCGATGCTGATGCTAATATTACAAATAAAGAAGAAGCTAAAAAAGTATTAGGTAAAGAAGATATTTTAGCTGCAGTTGAAAAAGGCGACTTAACTGCAGGAGATGTTCTTAAAGAATTAGAAAATCAAAATGCGACTGCTGAAGCTAATAAAGATCAAGATCCTCAAGCTGACGAAATCGGTGCTACAAAACAAGAAGGTAAAGATCTATCTGAGCTTCCAGCTGCTGATAAAGAAAAATTAGACGCTGCTTACAACAAAGAAGCTTCTAAACCAATCGTTAAAAAACTTCAAGATATCGCTGATGATATAGCTGAAAAAATTGAAAAATTAACTAAAGTAGCTGATAAAGATAAAGCTGATGCTACTGAAAAAGCTAAAGCAGTAGAAGAAAAAAATGCTGCATTAGATAAACAAAAAGAAACTTTAGAAAAAGCTAAAGCTGCTCTTGAAACAGCTAAGAAAAATAATGCTGAACAATCTATCCAAGATGGATTACAAGATGCTGTAACTAGATTAGAAGCTGCTGTTGCTTCTGCTAAAACTGCCGCTGATGAAGCTCAAGCTAAATTCGACGAAGTTAACGAAGCAGTAAAAGCTTACAAAGATGCAATTGATGAACTAACTGACGATTACAACGCAACTTTAGGTTATATCGAAAACTTAAAAGAAGTTCCTAAAGGCGAAGAACCTAAAGACTTCAGTGGTGGCGTAAATGATGATGAAGCAACTACTGAGCCTGCTAAGGAAGCGGATGAGGTTCCAACGGTTCCTAATGCTCCAGAATTCAATGGTGGGGTAAATCCTGCTGATGCTCCAACAGCTGAAGAAAAACCTGAATTCACAGGTGGAGTAAACGATGAAGAAGCGCCCACAACACCAGCAACTCCAGAGTTCAATGGTGGAGTAAATGATGACAATGCTCCTACTCAACCTAATAATCCAGAATTCAACGGCGGAGTGAATGATACAACACCTCCAACTGAGCCAGCTAAACCAGAAGGTGAAGCACCAGCAGAAAATAAGATAGAATCTTCAAAAGGTGAACCTCTTATTCAACCTGAACTTCCTGAGTTCAAAGGTGGAGCAAATTTTGTAGAAGCTGCTGTTAACGAAATTCCAGAGTTCAACGGAGGTGTGAATGCTGCTGAAGCAGCTACTACTGAAGAAAAACCTGAGTTTGATTTATCAAAATTAAATGAAGGTAAATTACCTGAATCAAATAAAGAAAATCCAGCGCCATCAAGACCTGAAAAAACAGCTCCTGATTTCCCAATCCCAGCTAAAGTTGGAACACCTGGAAATTCACCGCGTGAAAATTCTGATACTACAGCTGTGAAAGCAGAAGATAAGAAAGAACTTCCTAACACTGGTTCTGTAAATGCTGGCGAAACATCTGTTGGCTCACGTGTGGCTAAAGATGCAAATAAATTGCGATCAACTGGTGACGAATCTTCAATTCTCACTACTGTGGGTATGGCAATAATGTCTTTATTTGGTATCCTATATATCGGAAAACACCGTAAAAATACAAATAAAGAAGTGTAAATTGTAAATAATAAACGATCTAGTTTAAATCGGCTCTTTGTCAACTGTAGTGGGTGACGAAAAGCTAACATCTAGAGAGGACCTGATAGGTCTTCTCTTTTTT
>OIFP01000369.1_pt1 | contig 10505 bp, 7 predicted proteins | sample 1582061 | NCBI WGS metagenome assembly OIFP01 (sample SAMN07501072, study PRJEB24779) | human gut metagenome | isolation source: stool | host: human infant | place: USA: Pittsburgh, PA | reverse complement strand
TTTTCGATGTTACGGTCAATCACCGATACGTTAATGCCACGAACAAGAAGTGATTGACATACGATTTGGCTGAAACGACCAAAACCAATTACGAGCACGCTATCTTCTAAATCCACAATTGGATCGAGATCGCTAGTATCGATTTTTTCCTCTTGATTTGCTGATTTGTGTTGGTTGATTTTACGCATTAATAAACCTATCAATGGGGAGAATAACATCGAGATAATCACTGCAGCGGTAAAGGTTGCATTTTGATCTTTTGTCATCACGCCTGCAGTGGTCGCAGCTGAGAAGAGTACGAATGCAAATTCACCACCGTGCGCCATGATAGTCATTCGTCCAACTGATTCTTTTCGGTCAAGTTTTGTAATTCGTGCGACGGTATAAACGGCTAAGGCTTTGCCAATGATATAAAGACATACTATGCTTAATAACCAAAGTGCATTATGGAATACCAAGGTTAAATCAAGTGACATTCCCACGCCCATGAAGAAGAGACCAAGCAATAGACCACGGAAAGGTTCAATATCGGCTTCTAATTGGTGACGGAATGCAGATTCTGAAAGCATTACGCCAGCAACAAAGGCGCCCATCGCCATTGAAAGGCCACTTGCTTCCATGGCTAATGCCGCGCCTAAGACTACAAGCAACGCGGCTGCTGTCATCATTTCGCGAATATGGGCTTTGGAAATTAAACGGAAAATTGGATTCATTAACCATTTACCCGCAACGACTAACCCCACAACGGCACCTAGCGCAACGGCAATGGATGTCCAGTTAGTTTGGTGTTCAATATGCGTTGTTTCGGGCGTTAAAAAGGCGATGGATGCCAATAATGGCACAATGGATAAATCTTCAAAAATTAAGGTAGAAATAACACGTTGACCTTTGGGGGTGTTTGTAATACAGCGTTCTTCTAATACTTGCATCACAATGGCTGTGGAAGAAAGGGTAAAGCCCATGCCTGCAATAAACGCCACTTCTTTAGGAAGATTTAAGATATAGATACCGGCAAAGGTGAGTAGTGCGCCACATAACCCTACTTGTAGAAAACCTCGCCCGAAAATTGCTTTTCTCATCGCCCATAAACGTTCGGGGTGCATTTCCAAACCGATAATGAATAAGAACATCACCACGCCCAGTTCCGCCATATGGAGAACTGATTCAGCATCTTCTACCACACCAAACACTGAAGGACCAATTAAACAGCCCGCTACTAAATAACCTAATACGCTACCTAAGCCAATGCGCTTAAAAAGCGGCACGATGGTCACACTGGTAGCAAGTAGAACAACGGTTTTAATCAATTCAGGGCTGACAACATTCGACATAGGGCAAAAACCTTAGTAAAAACAGGGAGTATGAGAAGAAAGTTGACTTATATTCTAGCCTTTTTTGGATAAATAAAAAACACAGAAAAGCGAGAAATTGGTATAATTTACAAAAACTTTACATGTAAAATAGTCTGTGTTTTGACTGCACTTTAGAGGTATTATGTCATTACAATTCAATATGATAGCGTTATTATTGGTTTTCTTAATCGTTTTGGGATTAATGAGTCAAAATAGCGCAATCACCATCTCCGCTGCAGTGCTATTAATCATGCAGCAAACCTTATTATCCAAATACATTCCCATACTCGAACAATATGGGATAAAAATTGGGATCGTCATTTTAACAATTGGTGTGCTTGCACCGTTAGTGTCGGGGAAAATCCAACTTCCCGATCTTAGTTCGTTTTTAAACTGGAAAATGGGCATCTCTATTTTAGTTGGGGCATTAGTGGCGTGGCTGGCAGGCAAAGGTGTGCCATTAATGGGGGAACAACCTGTTTTAGTGGCTGGATTATTAATTGGTACAATTATTGGTGTGTCTTTCTTAGGAGGCATTCCGGTAGGTCCACTTATCGCCGCCGGTATTTTAGCGATATTAGTAGGAAAATTTTAGATGAAAAACAAATGGTTATTTATCGCTGGGCTAAGCGGTTTTTTATGTGTGTCGATTGGTGCTTTTGCGGCACATGGATTAAGCAAGGTTTTAGAGCCTAAAGAATTAGCGTGGATTGAAACGGGTGTGAAATATCAAATGTTCCATACCATTGCGATTTTAGCGATTGGCATTTTGCAATTATGCCGTGAAACATTGGTTACAAATAAAATGGCTAATTTCGCTGCAGGCACTTGGGCGTATGGTATTCTGCTCTTTAGCGGTAGCCTTTATGCGCTTGCTCTTGGTGCTGGCAAATTCCTTGTTTGGGTGACACCAATTGGCGGTACGCTCTTTTTAATTGGTTGGCTTTGCTTGGCTTACGGTGGTTTTAAAAGTAAATCAGTATGAAGAACAAATCAGTTAAACGTGAATTAAATCCGATACAACAATCTCTCTTTTCGAAACTCAACGGTATCATGCTGGTGGATCAACGTCGTTTATCCGCCCGCATTCATGGTATTGGAAAAATTAAAAGCCAAGAGGCTCAACAATCCGTTGCTGCTGAAATTCAGCAACAGATTGAACAGGCTCAATTACGTGTAGAAAATCGTAAAAGTGCGGTCAAAAATCCGATTGTTTTTCCAGAGAGTTTGCCCGTTAGCCAACGCAAAGCAGAAATCCAAAAACTGCTTTCTGAACATCAGGTCATTGTAGTGGCAGGGGAAACCGGTTCAGGTAAAACCACCCAATTGCCAAAAATGTGTTTGGAGTTAGGTTTCGGCAATTTGGGCATGATTGGCCATACTCAGCCGCGCCGTATTGCCGCTCGTTCGGTGGCAGCACGTATTGCAGAAGAGCTGGAAACTGAGCTTGGCGGGTTAGTCGGTTATAAGGTCCGTTTTAACGATCAAATCAGTGATGATACGCAAATCAAGTTGATGACTGATGGGATTCTGTTAGCAGAAATTCAAAACGATCGTTTCCTTAATCAATATTCTTGTTTGATTATTGACGAAGCCCACGAACGCAGCCTGAACAACGATTTTATTCTTGGTTATCTGAAACAGCTTTTACCACGTCGCCGTGATTTAAAACTTATCATCACTTCTGCGACCATTGATGTGGAACGTTTTTCCAAACATTTCAACAATGCCCCAATTATCGAAGTCTCAGGTAGAACCTATCCTGTTGAAGTGCGTTATCGTCCGGTAGTAGAGGAAGACGATCAAGATCAGCTACAAGGCATTCTTAATGCGGTGGATGAACTGCAGGCGGAAGGTCGTGGCGATATTTTGATCTTTATGAATGGTGAGCGTGAAATTCGTGATACCGCCGAAGCCTTACAAAAACAAAATCTAAAACATACGGAAATTCTACCGCTCTTTGCTCGCTTATCTGCGCAAGAACAGAATAAAATTTTCCATCCAAGCGGTTTAAATCGCATCGTGTTGGCGACCAATGTCGCGGAAACCTCATTGACCGTGCCGGGCATTAAATATGTAATTGACCCAGGTACAGCGCGCATTTCTCGTTATAGTTATCGCACCAAAGTACAACGTTTACCGATTGAACCTATTTCACAAGCCTCTGCTAATCAGCGTAAAGGTCGTTGTGGTCGTGTGAGCGAGGGGATTTGTATTCGTTTATATTCGGAAGAGGATTTTAATTCTCGTCCAGAGTTTACCGATCCTGAAATTCTTCGCACCAATTTAGCCTCTGTTATTTTGCAAATGACGGCATTGGGTTTGGATGATATTGAAGCCTTCCCATTTGTCGATGCGCCAGATAAACGCCATATTCAAGATGGGATAAAACTGTTGGAAGAATTGGGGGCGTTTGAAATGGTTCGCACCAAAGCAGGCGAGAAACGTCAATTAACCGCAGTAGGCCGCCAATTATCGCAACTCCCTGTGGATCCACGTTTGGCAAAAATGTTACTGAGTGCTGTATCACAAGGTGCATTGCATGAGGTGATGATTATTGTCGCCGCATTATCCATTCAAGATCCACGCGAGCGCCCACAAGAAAAACAGCAGGCTTCCGATGAAAAACATCGTCGTTTTGCTGATAAAAAATCGGATTTCTTGGCGTTCTTAAACCTTTGGCGTTATCTACAAGAACAGCAAAAAGAATTGAGTAAAAACCAATTCCGTCGTCAATGCCAAAAGGATTTCTTAAATTATTTACGTATTCGCGAATGGCAGGATATTTATCATCAAATTCGTTTAACCGTGCGTGAAATGGGCTTGTCGATTAATTCGGAAAAAGCAGAATATCAGCAAATTCATACCGCACTTTTAAGCGGCTTGCTTTCTCATATCGGTTTAAAAGAAGCGGAGAAACAACAATATCTTGGCGCACGTAATGCCCATTTTGCAATTTTCCCCAATTCTGTGCTTTTCAAAAAACAACCGAAATGGGTGATGGCGGCAGAGTTAGTGGAAACCTCCAAACTTTGGGGGCGTATGGTGGCGAAAATCGAGCCAGAATGGATCGAGCCACTTGCCGAGCATTTAATTAAAAAATCCTATTCAGAACCGCGTTGGTCGAAATCCCGTGGGGCGGTAATTGCCGATGAAAAAGTCACGCTTTACGGTGTGCCGATTGTGGCTGCGCGACCAGTGAATTACGGTTCTATTGATCCGACGGTAAGCCGCGAGATCTTTATTCAATCAGCCTTAGTGGAAGGGGATTGGAATACCAAACATAAATTCTTCAAAGAAAATCAACGACTCGTTCGAGAAGTAGAGGAGTTGGAACACAAAAGCCGCCGCCGTGATATTTTGGTGGATGACCGCACGCTTTTTGAATTTTACGATCAGCGTATTGGCACAGAAGTGGTCTCTCAAAAACATTTTGATACCTGGTGGAAAAAGGCGCAGCAAAAAGATCCCGAATTGCTTAATTTTGAACGCTCATTCTTGATTAATGATGATGCGGAACAAGTGAGCAAGTTGGACTTCCCAAATTTCTGGCATCAAGGCAATTTAAAACTCAAATTAACTTACCAATTTGAACCGGGTACCGATGCGGACGGCGTGACCGTGCATATTCCGTTGCCATTGCTCAACCAAGTGGAAATGACGGGGTTTGACTGGCAAATTCCGGGTTTACGTGAAGAGCTGGTGATTGCGCTGATTAAATCTCTGCCGAAATCTTATCGCCGTAATTTCGTGCCAGCACCTAATTATGCCCAAGCTTTTTTAAGTCGTGCCGTGCCGTTGGAAAAACCGTTATTAGATACGCTAATTTATGAATTACATCGTATGACGGGCGTTACTGTAGAAGCGGAACATTGGAATTGGGAACAAATTCCAAGCCATTTGAAAATGACGTTCCGTGTGGTGGATGAAAACGGCAAGAAAATTGCCGAATCTATGAATTTGGACGAGCTGAAATTCAACTTAAAAGATCGTGTGCAGGAAAGTATTTCTGCTGTGGCAGATGATGGCATTGAGCAAAGCGGGCTGCATATTTGGAGTTTTGCCGATTTACCACAATGCTACGAACAAAAGCAACGCGGTTTTAGCGTCAAAGCGTTCCCGGCTATTGTAGATGAAAAAGATGCCGTAGGTATCAAACTGTTTGAAACAGAGTTTGAGCAAGCAGTGGCAATGCAACAAGGTTTGCGTCGCTTGTTGCTGCTCAACGTGCCATCACCGATTAAATATCTGCATGAAAAATTGCCGAATAAAGCTAAATTAGGGCTGTATTTTACCCCATTCGGTCGCGTGTTGGATTTGATTGATGACTGTATTGCTTGTGCCGTGGATAAACTGATTGCCGATTTTGGCGGCTTTGTTTGGGATGAAGCAGGCTTTGAAAAATTGCGTGATTTCGTGCGGGAAAATCTTAACGAAGTGACCGTAGATATTGCACAGAAAGTGGAGCAAATTCTCTCCCTTAACCATGCCTTAAACCAACGCTTAAAAGGCAAAATGGATTTCACTATGGCCTTTGCCTTTTCTGATATTAAGGCACAATTAGCAGGGCTAATTTATCCAGGCTTTGTGCAAAAGAGCGGTTATGATCGCCTACCGGATTTACAACGTTATTTACAAGCTATTGATAAACGTATCGATAAACTGGCTCAAGATGTAAATCGCGATCGTGCGGCAATGCTACGTGTGGAACAAGTGCAACAAGCTTACCAACAATTGCTTGCAAAACTACCGAAATCTAAACCAATTTCTGATGAAATTGCGGAAATTCGCTATATGATTGAGGAATTGCGTGTGAGTTTATTTGCGCAGCAGTTGGGTACTAAGTATCAGGTGTCGGATAAGCGGATTTTGAATTTGATTTCAGATAAATAGTTATAATATTCTTATATGGTAGTATTATTAGTGTATATTTTTACGTATTGTTAATTTTCTTATTTATGTTATTTTCTATCATAAAAAACAAGCCTAGTATAGTACTAAATATTAGGTTGAATATTATAAACATATAGATGAATGTTAGGGAGTTTTTAATTCCACTTTTAAATTCAGTTCCGTTTAAAAATATTTCAATGTTAGATTTTATTATTTGGCATAACCCACCAAGGAAGTAGATAAATAAGCTCATAAAAGCTAGATACCCAAAAAGATGGGTTAAGAAAAGCCGTCTTGTTATTGTTTGATTGCTTTTTTTTCCTAAAAATTTAGGAGGAATCCCTTTCATTTCTTGATCTAATAATGGTAATGATGCTGTAGATATTGCCGCAAGTGAGGCTATATAGAATCCAGCGAGAATCTGAACTATTCCATTTACAAGAGAAACAATACCTTTATCTCCTAATATAGGTATTTTGTTTGGAAGAATATTATTAATTGTCATAAATAATATTGTAAATAAAATAGGCAAAAAGAGATCAAAGAATAACTTTTCAATATGAAAGATTCTTAGGTAATTTAATGGCGAAAATAGTTTTCCTATAATCATAATCTTTTTATCATTTCTCGGATTAGCTCACTGCTCCATTTACACTCGCACATACTTAATGAATTTGCTAGTGTAATTGGTTCTTTGCTAATAAATGGTGCTAGTCTCATATCTTTAATAACTTCATCGATAGAGGGCTCTTGTGCATCCATTGAGTAGTTCGCACTTTGTTGTTTCTTTTCACTTTCATGTGTTATTTTAATCTTGTTAAATCCTAATTCCTTAGATATTCCAAGTACTTTTTTAATGAGGTCAAACGGATTAGAAAGTTGTTGTTTTAAAGGTGTTTTAAATTCTAATTTATGAATTTCTTTATATTGAATATTATCGTTATCATCATTGTCTAGAATACATGAATGTGAGATATTTTCTTTATACGCAACTATTGATTCAATTTTTCCATTTTCTAGCTGTTCTTCAAATGTATTTGATGCATAGTAAGTTAGTTCTACATATGGAGTATGTGTTTTTTGCGGATCTTGGGGATCTTGTACTTTAAGTTTAGATAAAATATGGTTAATTAAACAGCATACCATATTTCGGCTTAACCCTTGAATGTCTTCAAAGCTGGCTTTAAATTGATTTTTCATTAATGGATCATTATCCTTAATGTTTATAACTAAATGACCAGAGCAGGCAACACCTTCATCATTGTTTTTTTTAATTATTCTGGATTTTCCATTTATAGTATTGGCAAATGCTGGATCTGATGCAGCTTTATTTGCATATTGCATAAAAATAACTAGATATTTATTAGCTATAACTTTTGCTTTTAGCACTCTATATGCTGATTTTTTATTATTTCTATAATAAACATTATTTGGGTAGTTATTAATTAAGTTCTGAGCAATATCATCTATGTTAAAGACAAAATTTTTATCTTTCCTTGATGTTATTTTAAACTCACATGAGGATATATATCTTTTATTTTCAGATGTTAAAACGCTCATTCTCAGGTTCCTTATTGTTTAATGTATAACGGTCTTATGTTTATATGATGTTTTACTTATTCTCATTTTATTCTAACTCTAATTAAAAAAAAATACTAATGATATAGAGAATAGCTTTTCTCGAATGATTTGTAGTATATACAGGTGTACGGGCTTTGCGTTGATATCCATTAACTACTTGAATAATGAATTTTCCTAATATTATTAATTTGAAAAACACCTCCAAAACCAACCGCACTTTCTCCCCAAAATCTTTTTGTGATCTATCTCAAATTTTCGTATTGAACTGATTTACAATTGCCAATTCAATCGCTATCTTGCTGATATTATTATTTTAATAAAGAGGTAAATTATGGATCTGATTATAGGTTTGATTGCCATTGTCTTGGTGGCATATTATATCGTGAAAGGCTATTCAGCGACCGGTGTGTTGATGTTCGGTGGCTTGGTCTTGTTATTCATTTCAGTGCTGATGGGACATTCGATTTTACCGGAAGGCGTGAAAAGCACAGGTTCCACCTATTTTGATATTTTAGAATATGTGAAATATCTACTCGGTAATCGTGGTGGCGGCTTAGGCTTGATGATTATGGTGTTATGTGGTTTCTCTGTGTACATGACCCATCTTGGCGCGAACGATGTAGTGGTGAAACTGGTTTCAAAACCACTAAAAAATATCCGTTCACCTTATATTTTAATGGTATTTGCTTACTTCCTTGCATGTTTGATGTCTTTTGCCGTGGCATCTGCAACGGGTTTAGGCGTGTTATTAATGGCAACATTGTTCCCTGTAATGGTAAACGTGGGGATTTCACGTGGGGCTGCGGCAGCAATTTGTGCATCGCCAATTTCCATTATCCTTTCTCCAACATCGGGCGATGTGGTGCTTTCTGCTGAAATTTCAAAAATTCCTTTAGGTGAGTTTGCCTTTGGCACCGCATTGCCGGTTTCAATTTTTGCTATTCTAGGGATTGCTGTGGCGCATTTCTTCTGGCAGCGTTATTTAGATAAAAAAGAAGGCGTGCAAGTAGAACGTTTGAATGCAGATGAAATTAAAACTACTGCACCAAACTATTATGCGATTTTGCCATTATTACCCATTATTGGCGTATTGATTTTTGACGGTAAATGGGGCTTACCAAATTTACACATTGTCACCGTAATGGTGCTTTGCTTTATCATTACTGCAGTAGTGGATTTCTTACGTAGCTTCAACGCCAAACAAACCTTTGATAACCTCGTGGTGGCATATCGCGGTATGGCAGATGCCTTTGCAGGCGTGGTGATGCTTTTAGTGGCGGCGGGCGTATTTGCACAAAGTTTAAGTACAATCGGGTTTATCACTAATTTAATCGACTCTGCACAAAGCTTCGGCGGTTCAGCATTCTTTATGATGTTAGTACTTGCGGTGATTACCATTTTAGCAACGATGGCGACAGGTTCAGGTAACGCGGCGTTCTATGCTTTTGCAGAATTAATTCCAAAATTAGCCACTCAAATGGGCGTCAACCCGGCGTTCTTAACCATTCCAATGTTACAAGCCTCTAACTTAGGTCGTGGTTTATCACCGGTTTCTGGTGTGGTTGTGGCTGTGTCAGGGATGGGAAAAATTTCACCATTTGAAGTCGTAAAACGTATGTCTGTCCCAATGTTGGTTGGTTTTATTTGTGTGATTATCGGCACAGAAATCTTTGTTTCCGTTGCCGCCTAGCTTGATAGGTAAAAAAGAAGGGCTGATAGTGAATATCAGCCCTTTTGTTTTGAGTTAAGTGCGGTTAATTTTCTCGCTATTTTTGATTTTATGCATTTGATGATTTTCAAAGGCTTTCACCAAATTGGCGACTTTTTCCCCTTCCGGTAAAACCAAATCTTGTGCGATATCATAAAGCGGCACAATCACAAATTCACGGTTTTTCATATCGTAATGAGGCACCGTTAAGCGTTCATTTTGAATGATTTGATCGCCATAAAGCAGAATATCCAAATCCAGTGTACGCTCACCCCAACGACGTAAACGCACACGACCTTGTTCATTTTCGATGCGTTGCAATTCATCAAGCAAGGCTAAAGGTGGGCGAGTGGTTTCGATCATCGCTACCGCATTTACATAATCCGGTTGATCCTGAGGGCCTAATGGTTTGCTTTGATAAAATCCGCTCACCAATTTTAATTCGGTATTAGGTAGCGCAGAAATTGCCTCTAATGCCGAATTTAATTGTTCTGTAGGCGTATTTAAATTGCTGCCAAGGGCGATATACACTTGAATCATTAGTTAGCCGCCTTCGGTTTACGTCTGCGGTAATATTTTTTCTTCGGTGCAGGATGCAATTTTTGTTGCTCTTGAACCAATTGGCGACGTTGTTCTTGATTACTGAGTTGGTACTCATGCCACCATTTTGCGAGCTCAACGGTTTCACCGCCTTCCACTTCAGCACGCATTGCCAATAAATCAAAGGCTGCACGGAATTTTTGATGTTCCATCGTGCGAGCAGGGTGAGAACCCGTGCGTTTAAGCAATTGTAATTGCAACATCCAAATATCACGAATAACGGATGTATGACGACGAGGTGCGGCTAATGATCGGCATAATTGATCAAGCACTTCATTTGTCGCAAGGGCATAGGCATCGTGATTGTTTAAGCCACCTTCATTTTTCAGCACATCCACTTTTTCGCGTAATGGATACCAGAAGAATGCCGC
>OIFP01000325.1_pt1 | contig 11813 bp, 7 predicted proteins | sample 1582061 | NCBI WGS metagenome assembly OIFP01 (sample SAMN07501072, study PRJEB24779) | human gut metagenome | isolation source: stool | host: human infant | place: USA: Pittsburgh, PA | reverse complement strand
CTTTTTTGCCTAGCCATGTTGTTAAATTATTTAATAACTTTCCATTATCTTGTTCTTTAAAACCATTGTACGTTTTTTTAGGTTTCCCATTATCTTCACGAAGATATTTAGGTGAACGATCTTCTAAGAGGGAGCTATCGCCAATAAATGCAGCTTTACCTTTGCCGATTTTTGAAATGGCTACATAAGGTCCTTCGTTGATGCCACCCCCATTGTAAATACCTTGATCAACTGCGTGAGACCATTTTTGACTATGCGTTAAATGTTCCGGCATATAAATAATGCCTTTAGCTTTATTAGGATCAGTTATTGCTAATGTTGAACCTGCGTGCATCGAAACTGATTGTACCCCTTTAGAAATACCAAAACTATCTTTGCTTGAAACGATATTTTGAGTATTGATATCTCCAAGTGCATTATATCTAAAGCGAACACCGAAGTTTTGTGAGAGCCAATCAGAACTCTTAACGTTATGCATAACGTTAGAATTCTTTTCTTCATTATTCATATCTTTAGTCATATTTTCGTATGCGCCACGTCGATAACCATTCATTGATTCTGAAGAATCAATACGATTTAAATTACGATCAGCATTATAGTGGTCTGAGATGAAAATGACGCTACCACCATTTTTAACAAAATTAATGATTGCTTTCTGCTCATTTTCTTTAAATGGATTGTTAGCTTCAGGAATAACTAATACATGCGCCTGCTGTAAAGATTGATCAGAAATGTTTGATTCTCCTTCTAGTTCTTTAACTTGGTAACCTTGCTTTCTCATTGAATCTGCATAATCTGAGAAAGCGCCATCAATCACCCAATCGGCAGCGCCCGCAGTTTGAGCATGAGAATTATCAAAAAGTACTGTTTGTTGTGTCTGATTTGTAGCAGTAGATTCTGTTGATGCAAATGTTGAGGGAATCACAGTCACAGAAAGAACAGATGTAACTAGTATAGAACTTAAAGTTTTAAATATTTTCATCTCTATGATTACTCCTTATGTAAAAGATGGAATTTTTAAAAAGTATAGTATAAAAGTATAGCGTTTTGTGCTTGCTTAACAGTTTTTTTACAATTTCTTACGATTTATTATAAAAAATTTATAATTTTAATTAAAATTAAATACCCATCACTTATAAGATATGCTAATCTATAAATATAGTTTCAAAAATATACATATTACACCAATATTGATGTGAAGGGGACAGTAAGTAGAATGAAAAATCTTAAGTTTTTAGTGGTGCTTGTTTTATCGGTGGTTATTTTTGCAGCAGCCTGTGGGAATTCAAGTTCTTTGGATAATAATAAAAGTTCGGATAGTGGATCAGATTCAAAATCAGGTAGTTATACACCTAAAGAATTAACAGTACAATTTGTACCATCTCAAAACGCTGATACACTCGAAGCTAAGGCAAAACCGTTAGAAAAATTGTTGTCGGATAAATTAGGGATTCCGGTTAAAGTATCAGTTTCAACAAACTACAACACGATAGTTGAAGCGATGAAATCTAAGAAAGTGGATGTTGGTTTCTTGCCACCAACTGCATATACATTAGCACACGATCAAAAGGCAGCGGATTTATTATTAAAGGCAGAACGTTACGACGTTAATGAAGATGGATCTCCAAGTAAAAAGTTAGTTGATGATTATAAATCAGAAATCCTTGTTAAAAAGGACTCTGGTATTAATAGTCTCAAAGATTTAAAAGGTAAAAAAATAGCATTACAAGATGTAACTTCTACAGCAGGATATACATTCCCTCTAGTAACATTAAAAAAAGAAGCTGGTATTGATGCAACAAAAGATATGAAAATAGTCAATGTTAAAGGACACGACCAAGCAGTTATTTCATTGTTAAATGGAGATGTGGATGCAGCAGCTGTATTTAATGATGCACGTACAGTTGTGAAAAAAGATCAACCAAATGTATTTAAAGATACTAAAATATTAAAACTCACTAAACCAATTCCTAATGATACGATTTCAGTACGTCCTGATATGGATAAAAAATTCCAAGATAAATTGAAAAAAGCTTTTAAAGAAATTTCTAAAACTAAAAAAGGTCATAAAATCATTAGCGAGGTATATTCTCATGAAGGTTATGTTGATACTAAAGATTCAGACTTTGATATCGTTAGACAATATGAAAAAGCTGTTCATGATATGAAATAAAATAAATTGAATGAATTATAAAAAGAAAAGCTAAGGGATTAAACGTGAAGGTTTCTGGACCTCTTGCGGCTTGAGTCTCATAGCTTTTCTTTATAAAAGAAGGGTGTTTGTTGATGAGTCAAATCGAATTTAAGGATGTTAGTAAAGTGTATCCAAATGGCCATGTGGGATTAAAAGATATTAACTTAAATATAGAAAAAGGTGATTTTGCAGTTATTGTTGGATTGTCTGGAGCAGGTAAATCAACATTACTACGATCGGTTAATCGGCTACATGATATTTCCAAAGGTGATATTACTATCGAAGGTCAGTCAATAACTAAAGCACGTGGTAAAAAATTATTAGAAATGCGTCGAAGTATAGGTATGATTTTTCAACATTTTAACTTAGTTAAGCGTTCAACAGTGCTTAGAAACGTTTTGAGTGGCAGGGTAGGATACCATCCTACTTGGAAAATGATACTTGGTCTTTTTCCTAAAGAAGATAAAGTCAAGGCATTGGATGCTTTAGAACGTGTAAACATTTTAGATAAATATGACCAACGCTCTGACCAGTTGTCAGGTGGTCAACAACAACGTATATCAATAGCTAGAGCGTTATGTCAGGAACCAACCATTATATTAGCAGACGAACCAGTTGCCTCATTAGATCCATTAACTACAAAACAAGTGATGGATGACTTAAAGAAAATCAATGAAGAACTTGGTATTACTATTTTAATTAATTTACACTTTGTAGATTTGGCAAAGGAATACGGCTCGAGAATAATTGGTTTAAGAGCGGGAGAGCTCGTTTATGATGGACCCGCGTCTGAGGCAAATGACGAAGTATTTAATCATATATACGGTCGCTCTATTAAGGACGATGAAAAATTAGGGGTGGAATAAAGTGACGACACCAACAACGCATAAATATAATCGCTATTTAAATAAAAGGATGTCTCTTAAAACTAGCTTTTCAATTATTTTAATCACGGGTTTGATTATCTGGAGTTTTATTTATACTGGATTTAGCATTGGAGATTTAATGATAGGTCTGCCACAAATTGGCGTATTCTTCAAACAAATGATACCTCCAGATTGGGGTTATCTAGATCATATTACACAACCAATGCTAGACACGATTCGTATGGCAATTGTCGGTACTTTTCTAGGAAGTATTGTCTCCATTCCTATAGCGTTACTGTGTGCGAGTAATATTGTTCAAACAAAGTGGATTGCTATTCCATCACGTTTTGTCCTTAATATTGTACGCACAATACCTGATTTATTATTAGCTGCCGTATTTGTAGCCATATTTGGTATTGGACAAATTCCGGGTGTATTAGCACTGTTTGTTCTAACAATATGTATCATTGGTAAATTATTATATGAATCATTAGAAACAATTGATCCAGGACCTATGGAAGCTATGACAGCTGTAGGGGCTAATAAAGTGAAATGGATTGCATTTGGCGTTGTTCCTCAAGCGCTTTCATCATTTATGTCATATGTGTTATTTGCCTTTGAAATTAACATTCGGGCATCAGCAGTTTTAGGTCTTGTTGGCGCAGGTGGTATTGGGTTGTTCTACGATCAAACGTTAGGATTGTTTCAATATAAAAAGACAGCAATGATTATCCTGTTCACTCTAATCATTGTAGTTATTATTGACTATGTGAGTTCGAAAGTGAGGGAAAAATTAGCATGAATACGTTGGATAGTAAATATGAATTAAAATCAAAAAAACATCGTCAGCGAATAATTAAAAATTGGGTTATAGTCACTGTAGTTGCAGCTATAATTATATGGGCGTTTGCAGGGATTCCAGGTCTTGAACTTAAAAGTAAGTCTATTGAAATATTAAAGTCTATCTTTTACGGACTATTTCATCCAGATTTAAGTTACATATATATACCTGATGGTGAAGACTTACTTAGAGGTTTGCTGGAAACTTTTGCTATTGCAGTAATTGGCACGTTCATTGCTTCAATTATATGTATTCCTTTTGCATTTTTAGGAGCTAAAAATATGATGAAATTACGACCGGTTACGGGCATAAGTAAATTCATATTAAGCATTATACGTGTGTTTCCTGAAATTGTAATGGCGTTAATATTTATTAAAGCTGTTGGACCAGGTTCGTTTTCAGGTGTACTTGCACTGGGGATTCATTCAGTCGGCATGTTAGGAAAGCTTTTTGTTGAAGATATTGAAAGTTTAGATTTTAGCGCTGTAGAATCTTTAAAAGCAAGTGGAGCAAATAAAATGAAGACGTTAATGTTTGCTGTAATACCACAAATCTTACCATCGTTTATTTCCCTTATTTTGTATCGATTTGAATTGAATTTACGTTCCGCTTCCATTTTAGGATTAATCGGCGCAGGTGGCATAGGTACACCATTAATTTTTGCTTTACAAACACGATCTTGGGACCGAGTTGGCATTATTCTAATTGGTTTGATTGCGATGGTCGCTTTAGTTGACTTAATATCTGGCGCGGTTCGTAAACGTATCGTTTAGTGCGTTTATTGTGAAAAGATATGTTCGTTGTCTAAAGCATTAATTGTTTTCATTTATTGGAATAAAAATTTTAATTTAAGACGTCCGGCATATTTATAATTTTAATTTTCGCTAGGAATGTATTCATGTTATAATTCTAAAATATAATAAAATTATTTAGAAAAATATTTTGTTGATAGCGTATAATTATTTATAATAGAAATATAATAACATGTTCGTAATTGAAAATTGATTAAACACTTACATCACGAATTAGACAACTTGAGGCTTATATCATGAAACAATTTTTAAACATCACTCAACGTAAATTTATCGAATGGTTGATTATCTTATCCATTTTTATAGTTAGCATTCCTAATAAATGGACATTAATGATATCTATCGCTTTATCTTTATTACTTCTTAAAAGAGGGGCACTAGGTGTCGTTCAATTAATCATACTTTATATGCTCAGATCGCAAATATACACTCCCTATGATACACAAGAGATGGCGCATTACATAGTAAGTATGAAATATATCTTGATTTATGTAATTGGAGTATTTTTTCTATTTAAATATGTAAAACATTGGATAAGAAATGAAATGATATTAAGATTTATCAAGTCTACTATGATTCTTATGCTACTTTATATCATAATGAGTTTAGTCGTATCTAATGATCCGATAGAATCTATTCTTAAATTGCTTAACTTCTTTATACCGCTAATTTTGATTGTTATGTATGTTAGTTTAATAAAAAAGATAAAGAATCTCATTAACTGGATTAATCAATTTATCACGCTAGTGATTGCCTTTACTTTTTTATTTATAGTTATAGCGCCAAAATCATATTTAATTGATGAGGAATCACTTAGAAGTGTTTTCAAGGATGCACATTCATTCGCAGTTATTCTTGCTATGGGTCTAGTTCTATATATGGTAACAATAATCAAACAACAAGATTATGATGTATTCAATTTATTATTATTAAATATTGGAATGATAGAGCTCTATTTATCAAACTCTCGTCATATTTTCATATCTGTTATTTTATGTCTAATGCTTTTATTACCGTTATCTCACATAAAAAAGAGAATTAAACATCCCATAATTGGTGCTATGATACTAATGACAATTGCTATAATAAATCAACCATATATTTATCATCTTTTTATTAAACTAATCTTAAAAGGGAAGAATAGCCAAGAAGTCTTTATGCCGAGTGATATGAATATTAAAGCTATTGATTATGCGCTAACTGAGCATCCTTTTTTAGGAAGCGGTTTTGGTATACCAATGATAAAAGCGAGTTCAGAAATACAATACTTTAATGTAGCAACGAGTAATATCATCTTCGGTATGATTATCTTTACTGGAATAATAGGACTTACTTTATGTACGATATACATGCTTCATATGGTACTTTTAGTTACTTTTCCAATGAGTATTACTATTTTATTATTTTTAATCACTGTCTTTGTTAATATGGATTATATTATTTTATTTGATTCCGTGGGGCTAGGTATATTGTGTTATATATTTTGGGGAATATATTTAAAAGAAGGTATGTATCAATACAACAACGGACAATGGTAAATAACATTGTGTCTAAAGAAATTTATTAATCATTAATTTTAAAACTAACTTTATTTAAAGTTAGTTTTTTATTCGTTATCATACATAAATATACAAATAAGTTTTTAAGTTCCTTTGTAAATTATATTCATTTTGATTCGAATTTATATATATATATAATTATTCAATAAGTAGATAAAGTTTAGTTGAATTCAATATAACAGTAACTTGAAATATAGATAAAAAACACTTATTAATATTAAATTAACCCTTTTGTTAACAGTTCGTTTTTGCACAATCGTTTAATATCTTTATATGTATAGTAATTTATTAAAACTAAGAAGTATTAGTTGCATTTTACATGTTCATAGTTATATACTTGTAAAAATGAAAATTTTCAGTATAAAAGACTATGATTAATTAAGAAAACGATGGGAAGTTTATTATGACAAAGAAAGAAAAGGATTATAAAAAAAGTCTTGAGCAACAAAAAACACGGGTAAAACTGTACAAGTCAGGAAAAAGCTGGGTAAAAGCAAGTATTAATGAAATAGAATTGTTAAAAACAATGGGGCTACCATTTTTAAGTAAAAACGAAATACAAGAAAATGTGACTGAAAAGACGAAAGGTCATAAATTAAAAAAAAGTGCAGCTAAAACAACAGCCCTAGTTGGTGGAGCATTTACATTTAATATGTTGAATAATCATCAAGCATTAGCTGCCTCAGAAACACCAATCACCTCTGAAATTTCATCCAATAGCGAGACAGTAGCCAATCAAAATTCAACTACGATTAAAAACTCACAAAAAGAAACAGTCAATTCTACAAGTTTGGAATCTAACCATTCTAATAGTACAAATAAGCAAATGTCTTCAGAAGTTACAAATACAGCTCAATCAAGTGAAAAAGCTGGAATTAGTCAACAAAGTAGTGAAACATCAAATCAATCATCTAAGTTAAATACATATGCCTCCACAGACCATGTAGAGAGTACAACTACTAACAATGATAATACTGCACAACAAGATCAAAATAAGTCTTCGAATGTAACCTCTAAGTCAACACAATCAAACACGTCATCCTCAGAAAAGAACATTAGCTCCAATTTAACCCAGTCAATCGAAACAAAAGCAACCGATTCATTAGCGACTAGTGAAGCACGTACTAGTACAAATCAAATATCTAATCTGACATCAACATCTACTTCGAATCAATCGAGTCCTACTTCCTTTGCAAATTTAAGAACATTTAGTAGATTTACTGTTTTGAATACGATGGCAGCACCGACAACAACGTCCACGACAACAACTTCAAGTCTGACATCTAATTCTGTTGTGGTGAACAAAGATAACTTTAATGAACATATGAATCTATCTGGATCTGCGACGTATGATCCTAAAACAGGTATTGCTACCTTAACGCCAGACGCATATAGTCAAAAGGGTGCCATATCTTTAAACACTCGATTAGATTCAAACCGTAGCTTCCGTTTTACAGGTAAAGTTAACCTTGGTAATAGATATGAAGGTTATTCTCCTGATGGTGTAGCAGGTGGAGATGGCATTGGCTTTGCATTTTCACCAGGCCCTTTAGGACAGATAGGTAAAGAAGGGGCTGCCGTTGGAATAGGCGGTTTGAATAATGCCTTTGGTTTTAAATTGGATACGTATCATAACACATCAACTCCTAGATCTGATGCTAAAGCAAAAGCAGATCCACGTAATGTTGGTGGTGGTGGTGCTTTTGGTGCCTTCGTAAGTACAGATAGAAATGGTATGGCTACCACTGAGGAATCAACTGCGGCTAAATTAAATGTACAACCTACTGACAATTCATTCCAAGATTTTATCATTGATTATAATGGTGATACAAAAGTGATGACAGTGACGTACGCTGGACAAACCTTTACGAGAAATCTTACAGATTGGATAAAAAACAGTGGGGGTACGACGTTTTCTCTATCTATGACTGCCTCAACTGGTGGCGCAAAAAACTTACAACAAGTTCAATTTGGAACATTCGAGTATACAGAATCAGCTGTTGCTAAAGTACGCTATGTAGATGCAAATACTGGTAAGGATATTATCCCGCCTAAAACCATTGCAGGGGAAGTTGACGGGACTGTAAATATAGATAAACAATTGAACAATTTAAAAAATTTAGGTTACAGTTATGTGGGGACAGATGCCTTAAAAGCACCAAATTATACAGAAACGTCAGGTACACCTACACTTAAATTAACTAACTCAAGCCAAACGGTGATTTATAAATTCAAAGATGTTCAAGGTCCTCAAATTAGTGTTGATAGTCAAACTAGAGAAGTTGGAAAGACCATTAATCCAATTACAATTACTACAACTGACAATAGTAAAGACGTATTAACTACAACTGTGACAGGTCTACCTTCAGGGTTATCTTTTGATCAAACGACTAATACAATTACTGGCACGCCAAGTGAAGTAGGCACTACAACTGTGACAGTTAATACTACTGATGCTACTGGGAACGTAACATCTAAGCAATTTACAATAACGATTCAAGATACAATCAGCCCTGTTGTAAATGTTACGCCAAGTCAAGCATCAGAGGTTTTCACGCCGATTAATCCAATTACGATAACTGCTACAGATAATAGTGGCAAAGTGGTAACGCATACAGTAACTGGATTGCCACAAGGACTTAAATTTGATGCATCTACGAATTCAATTGTTGGAACTCCAACTCAAATAGGAACAAATACAATCACGATTGAGTCAACGGATGCGAGTGGAAATAAAACTACGACTAAAATTAATTATGAAGTAACGAGAAATAGCGCAAGTGACTCTACTTCCACTAGCATAGTAAATAGTGTTTCAACAAGTATAAGTAATAGTACATCGCTAAGTGATAGTGTAAAAGAGAGTCAATCATTATCAACAAAAGAATCAACAAGTAAGAGTCTCTCAGGTTCGTTAAGTGCGTCAACGTCGAATAGTGCATCAATAAAAGCGAGTGAATCAGCAAGCACAAGTAAGAAGTTATCAGAATCAGCGAGTACGTCGACATCAGAAAGTGCATCCACATCAACGAGTGAGAGTGACTCAACAAGTGAAAGTACATCGTTAAGTGACTCGACAAGTGCGAGTCTTTCAGATTCAACAAGCACATCGACATCCGACAGTGCGTCAACGTCAACTAGCGAGAGTGACTCGAACAGTGCAAGCACATCGCTAAGTGGATCATTAAGTACAAGCGTTTCAGATTCAACAAGCGTGTCAACGTTAGAAAGTGCATCCACATCAACGAGTGAGAGTGACTCCAATAGCGCAAGTACGTCATTAAGTGAGTCGACAAGTACAAGCGTTTCAGATTCAACAAGTACATCAACATCAGAAAGTGCATCAACGTCAACAAGTGAGAGTGACTCCAATAGCGCAAGTACGTCATTAAGTGATTCAACAAGTACAAGCATTTCAGACTCAACGAGTGCGTCGACATCAGATAGTGCGTCAGAGTCAGCAAGCGAGAGTGAATCAACAAGTGAAAGTACATCGTTAAGTGATTCAACAAGTACAAGCATTTCAGACTCAACGAGTATGTCGACATCAGACAGTGCATCCACATCAATGAGTGTAAGCGACTCAAATAGTGCCAGCACATCTTTAAGTGAGTCGACAAGCACAAGCGTTTCAGATTCAACAAGTACATCAATATCCGACAGTGCGTCAACATCAACGAGCGAGAGTGATTCAAACAGTGCAAGCACATCCATGAGTGAATCATTAAGTACGAGTCTTTCAGGATCAACAAGCACATCCACATCAGAAAGTGCATCAACGTCAACGAGTGTGAGCGACTCCAATAGCGCAAGCACGTCATTAAGTGGCTCAACAAGTACAAGTCTTTCAGACTCAACGAGTGCGTCAACGTCAGAAAGTGCATCAACGTCAGCAAGTGAGAGTGACTCAAACAGTGCCAGCACATCTTTAAGTGAGTCGACAAGCACAAGCATTTCAGACTCAACGAGTACGTCGACATCAGAAAGTGCATCCACATCAACGAGTGTGAGTGAGTCAGACAGTGATAGTACATCCATGAGTGTGAGTGACTCGAATAGTACAAGTACATCATTGAGTGACTCGACAAGTACGAGCGTTTCAGACTCAACAAGAACATCAACATCCGATAGTGCATCTACATCAATGAGTGTAAGTGAGTCAAACAGCGCCAGCACATCGGTAAGTGGCTCAACAAGTACAAGCATTTCAGATTCATCAAGCACGTCCACATCAATGAGTACATCTGAAACTTTCACTTCTCAATCTCCTATAAATAGTGAAAGTCAATTTATTGGTGATAGCTTGTCTGAAGATACAATCGTGACTCAATCAAAAAATACGAATATGCTTAATAAAACTGGAAAAGATTATGATTTACAAGAACAAAGAGGTTATACTGATTCAGAACAACACAATGAAACACAAAGTAATCAAGCTGATAATCACTCAAACAACCTCGATTTACTTCATCAAAATCGTTCACAAGATAAAGTCGTTAAACAACCGACTAAAGGAGAAGATGGAGTTGTAAGCAACGGTTTTATAGTAGCAGTAGCAATAGTATTGGCTATCTTCGGTTTGGCAAAAAAATCTAGAAAAGACGATGATGATCAAGATGGTAGTAAATAACAGATAGTTTTAATCATATTAAGAGGCTAGGGAACAATAATTGATTGGATAAGTACATGACAACTAAATCCAACTTTAGATTATCCTTAGCCTCTTTAGATATGATTCAAGTGATTAATTATTTAATAATTAGGGTGAAAAAATGTTTAAGAAATTCGAATATAAAATCTTATATAAAAGAATATTTTTTACATGCTTAATTTTAGTTATATATATTATAGGAAGTAATATTTCAATCGTAAGTAATGAAAATTTAAGAACTCATAAAGACTCCTTTTTTAAGTTAGCTATTACTAATGTAGGTGGGGATTTACATACATTAAATATATTTTCACTAGGACTTGGGCCGTGGTTAAGTTCGATGATTATTTTGACACTAATAAACCACAAAAGTAATGATAAGGTTAAAACACAAACTCGTAGGGAACGACATTTCAAAGAGCGAGCGTTAACACTTATCATTAGTGCTGCTCAAGGATTTTACATTATTCATTCATATATTAATAAACATGCGATTAAAGATAGTAATATGCTCATTTTATTATTAGTCTTAATTACAGGAACGTTGTTAATGGTGTGGTTAGCAGATCAAAATACAACGTATGGCATTTCGGGACCTATGCCAATTGTTTTAATGAGTCTTGTTAAATCTATATTTAATACACCTTTTCCTAAATTAAATTCAAGCGCATCTTTAATTACTATGATTATTGTCTTATTAGTGCTGGCCTTATTTATACTCTTCTTTATTGAGTTAACAGAATATCGGATAGAATATAATGATATTATGAATATTTCTGCTAAAGATATACCATCATATTTATCATGGAAACTTAATCCAGCTGGTAGTATCTCTATCATGGTGAGTTTGTCATTATTTATGTTAACGAATAATATCGTTAATTTCATAG
>OIFP01000320.1_pt1 | contig 12059 bp, 9 predicted proteins | sample 1582061 | NCBI WGS metagenome assembly OIFP01 (sample SAMN07501072, study PRJEB24779) | human gut metagenome | isolation source: stool | host: human infant | place: USA: Pittsburgh, PA | reverse complement strand
GTGGTAATTTCTGATACTGCAGAATACGGTAACTACTTATTCTCTAACGTAGCGACCCCTATTCTTGCTAAAGAAATTATTCCAACCTTACAAAAAGGTGACTTAGGCGAGCCAACACCAGCGGTCGCTATCGACAACATCACCTTACGCGATGTAAACGATGCAATCCGTAACCACCCGGTTGAATTAATCGGTCAAGAGTTACGTGGCTACATGACAGATATGAAACGTATCGCTGTTGCAGGTTAATCATTAAATCGGTAAAATTCAAGCCAGCTTATTCAATAAGTTGGCTTTTTTATAATCCAAAGGAATTCATATGAAAAACAATAAAATTTTTAACCGCACTTTTAAAGTGAGTTTGGTGGCTATGGCGTTAGGATTAGTTAATTCGGCATGGGCCATTGATTATAAACTATATGAAGGTACCGTATATAAGAATCCGGAAAGAACTGACTCTGAAGTAAAAAATATGAATTTTAATTCAGATTATGGATATGATTTAACAAATAAAAAGAATCTTGCAACTGTATCTTTTCGAATGAAAAATGGTTTAAATAATAAGGATTATCCAACAGAATCACTAATTTTCCTTTATCCTCAATTTTCTAAGGGGCCTAGTTCATTAGAAATCAAACCTAATAGCACTTTCACATTATCGAAGGCTTTTCCTGAAAGTTCTGTTTTTGAATTGAGAGATGCAAATCTCAAATTCCACACCGGTAATATCAATTTATTTAAGGGGCTTTCAACAGTTAATGAAGAGGGCGAGTCAGTTTCAGGAAATTCAGCATTTGAACTTCAAAGTAATAGCACCATTGATATTGATTCAGTGAGTATTGTTAGTTTAGCTGAAGAGAGCATCGGGTACCAACTATTTGATAAATCTACAGCAAATATTACTAACTCCTCTATTTTTCTAGGGGGAGATAACAGCACTGCTGTAGATGCCGAAAACTCAGCATTAAATATCAAAAATTTAAATATCACGCTACAGCCAGCAGGTAGCGATAAATCAACTACTATTGCATACATATCTGAGAATACTACATTAAATATTGAGGACAGCTTGCTCACAATTGAAGCGAAAGGTCAAAGTAAAGGTTTAGGTTTTGTACTTGATGGTGGTATGACCAACATTACAAATTCCAACATTGAAAATAACACTGGAGATGTTGTTATTTTTACTAATAAACAAGATTCTCGAGATACAACAAATAATTACAGCTCAACAACAGTTAATCTAAAAAATACTAAAATCCCCGATGCAAAAGTATTGGTTGGATTAAACATGCCCGATCTAGCTGATACGGACTTATCTGAAGGAGAGAAAACTAGCTCACCTAGATTTGTGTTAAATGCAGATAACTCACAGTTAAATGGTGCAGTAAAGCAATATGACGGTACAAATAAAACGCCTGTTACATTAAATCTAACTAACAATACTACATGGGATTTAGTGGATAATTCAGAAGTAACAGACTTGCATTTAAATAACTCAGCGGTTTCTTTAACTAATACAAACGCTCCTTATGCAACATTAACTATCACGGGTAATCTCACTGGCTCAGGTATCTTCAACCTCAACACCAATATCGCTGAAAACAAAAGCGATAAAATCGTTGTTAAAGGTACTGCCGAAGGTAATCATAAAATTGGGGTAACTAACCAAGGTGCAAACGTTGCTAACGGCAAAGTGACACTTGTAGAAACCAATGGTGGTAATGCGGCGTTTAGCTTAACTAACCCGAATAATCGTGTAGATTTAGGGGCTTACCAATATTTTCTAACCAAAGAGGGAAATAATTGGGTATTAGCTAACTCTAAAAATGTAGTTACTCCAACTCCACCTGTTGCACCAGTTACACCAAGCAAACCAGTAGTGACCCCAAGCAAACCTGCGGTAACGCCTAGCACTCCAGTAGTAACCCCAAGTAATCCAGTAGTACCACCTGCAGTTCTACCAAGCACACCATTACTTTCAGACTTAGCGAATGCACAAGTTTCTCTTCGCCAAGCACAATTGCTTTTAGTGGAAGATGATTTAAATGGCATTCATCAACGTCTAGGTGAAGTGAAAAACGGTGAAAAAGGTAATGTATGGGTTCGTAATGTGAATTCTCGCCAAAAATTAGCCGCACTTTCGACAGGTGAGAGTGAAACTTCTGGCTTTAAACAAAACGTACATAGCTTACAAGTGGGCGCTGATGCGGTTGTAACAGATAACCTCCGTGTTGGTGGATTTGTTGGTCGTAGCCAAGCTAACGTTGATTTCAATGGTTATTACGGTGATGGCAAAGTAAGAGGCAACAGCGTGGGCTTATATGCAGCTTACCTTGCAGATAACGGTATTTATGTAGATAACATCGTGAAATACAGCCGTTTACACGCTAACTCAAATTACACTGAAAAACGCCATTACAACGCTTATACTATTTCGAGTGAATTAGGCAAACGCTTTAGCCTTGTGAACGATTGGACAATTACCCCGCAAGCACAATTAGCGTGGACACATATTTCATCACAAGAGAATGAAGATAGCTTATCTTCTGTGTATTCTCGAATTGGTTTACGTGTAGCCAAAGGCTTTGCATTAAGTAATGGTTGGAATTTACAACCTTATGCAGAAGTCAATGCGATTACTAGCAAAAACCGTAGCAGCAAAATTCATTACACAAACAGCGCACTTGATGTTGCAAGCAGCCGCGGACGTTTTGAAAGTGCGGTCGGCTTAAATGCTGGATTTGCAAATCATCGTTTTGGTTTAGAAGTAAGCCGTGCTGACGGTAAAAACTTCGATAAACCTTATGCAATTCAAGCAGTTTATCGCTATCAGTGGTAATATAAGAGGGCGGGTTAAAATCCGCCCTTTTTTTCTTTTTTACTCAATAAATAATATGTCAAAACCTTTCCCTTCTCACTCATTTACAACCAAACGAACGGCAAAATCCACTCGTTCATTTAAGCCTAAAGCGAAGCCACTTACATTAGAACAAACAATCGTTGTTTTATTTAACAAACCTTTTGATGTGCTGACACAATTCACCGATGAAAATGGCCGAGCTACATTAAAAGATTTTATTACCATTCCTAATGTGTATGCGGCAGGACGATTGGATCGTGATAGCGAAGGGTTACTGATTTTAACGAATAATGGTGAAGTGCAACATCGTTTGGCTGATCCTAAGTTTAAAACAGAAAAAACGTATTTTGTGCAAGTGGAAGGCATTCCTGAAGAGGCTGACTTAGACAAGTTTCGTCAAGGCGTTGAATTGAAAGATGGGATGACGAAGCCAGCAAAAGTGCGGTTAATTTCAGAACCGGATTTTCTTTGGCCTCGCAATCCACCTATTCGTGAACGTCAAAGTATTCCAACAAGTTGGTTGGAAATTAAAATTAGCGAAGGGCGTAATCGACAAGTACGTAGAATGACGGCACATATCGGCTTTCCGACATTACGTCTCATCCGTTATCAAATGAGCCATTTAACGCTTAATGGGTTAGGTAATGGTGAATATCGCCGTTTGAATGAAGAAGAAATACGTGCGTTATTCAAACAACTTCATTTAAATAACGCACGTTAAGATTAGAAACGTTGAGCGGGTTGTGCGTTTTCAACTTGAACGAAGAAGCCTTTATCATTCAAGATAATGCTGTAATCGGTAACATATTTAACACCGTTGGTTTCCACTATCGCATTACAGCTGCGAATGCCTTGTTGTGGATAAGATTGCGTTTCACGGGCTTGTGTGATTTGTTTCACTGTCATTTGGGTATTAGTTGCGACACCTTGTTTTTTAAAAGCATCAGATAATACCGCAAAAACTTTTGAATCATTACATCTTGGTACGACGACGGGTTTTGTCACAGTATTCGCTGTTTTTTGTGCAACAGTTTCCACGCTATTTTCAGTCGCTTTTTCAACGGCTTTGGGTTCCGCTTTCTTCACTTCTGTTTTAACCGCTGATGTTTTTTTAGCAATTACTTTTTCAGGTTTAGCGGATTCTTTAACTGTACTTTGTTTGCTTTTCACTACCGTCTTTTTGTCTTTTACTGCCATTTGCTTAGTTTTTTCTACTGACTGTTTGCCTTTCGTTTTTGTCGGCTCTGCTTTAGCGGCTTTATTTGTCGTTTTATTTTTTATTTTTTCTTTTTTTGTTACCGCTTTTTTCGCTTCGACAATTTTAGCTGGCTTTTTCGCTTCTGCTTTTTTGGCATCCGCTTTCTTTTTAGCTGTTTTAGATGCGGTTTTAGACGTAGTGGCTTTCTTAGCTTCCACTTTTTTAACTACTGTTTTCACAGACTTGGTTTGAGTTGATTTTGCCGTATGATTTGGCGATGCAGCAAAGGCCAAAACAGGTAACAAAGCAAAAATCACTGCGAGTAATTTTTTCATCTGTTATTCTCCTTAAACAAAAAGTGCGGTCAAAATTAACCGCACTTTGAAATCATTTATAAATTAAAGATAGTAGTGTTCTACGTAGTTTAATTTATCGTCAAGTTTTAACACTAACGGTTGACCGGTTGGGATTTCAAAATCCATGATTTCCGCATCAGAAATACCGATGATGTGTTTTGCTAATGCACGAAGTGAGTTACCGTGCGCCACCACTAAAACACGTTTACCAGAAAGCATTGCTGGTGCAATTTGATCTTCCCAGAATGGTAATGCGCGTTCTAAGGTTAATTTTAAGTTTTCTGCGTTTGGTACAACATCAGATGGGATGTTTGCATAACGACGGTCGTTATGTGCAGAATTAGGATCTTTCGGGTCTAAATCTGGAGGAGAAATATCATAAGAACGACGCCAGATATGAACTTGTTCGTCACCGTATTGTTCTGCGGTTGCTTTTTTATCTAAGCCTTGTAATGCACCGTAGTGACGCTCATTTAAACGCCAGTTTTTCACTTGAGGAATCCATAATTGGTGAGATTCTTCTAACACGATGTTACAGGTTTTGATTGCACGAGTTAAAACAGAAGTGAAGGCAATATCAAATTCATAGCCTTTCTCGAACAATTTTTTACCCGCTGCTTTTGCTTCTTCTACACCGCGCTCGGTTAAATTCACATCACGCCAACCGGTGAATAAATTTTTCGCGTTCCACTCACTGAAACCGTGACGAATAAATACTAATTCCATAAGGATCTCCTAAGTATTAATAAAAAATGAATGGCTCTTTTATAGCAAAAAATCGTTATGTTTAAAAGCAAAAAGGCGGTATTTACTGATCTTTCGCAAAAAATCGCCTGTAAACTTTTAGCCACTCAAAAATAATGCTAGTATTTAAGCTTTATTCGTCCCTTAATTTCTCTCAAGTTTAGATGTATGCAGCAAAGCAATCGTAGAAAAAAAATCTTATCAAAACTGACCGCACTTTTGGCTTGCGGTCTGCTTGGCTTTTCATCTTTTGCGCAAGGCAACGATCTCAACCAAATTCAAAAACAAATTAAACAACAAGAATCGAAGATCGCCGAGCAAAAACGCGCACAAGCTAAACTCCAAGCCAGTCTTAAAGATCAAGAAAGCAAAATTAATAGCGTTGTCGGTGAATTACGTGAAACAGAACTAAGTTTGCAAGAAATCCGCAAACAAATGGCGGAAACCGAAAAACAAATCAAACAATTAGAAAAACAAGAACGCATGCAAAAAGCGAAGCTCGCGCAGCAAATCGATGCTATTTATCGTTCAGGGGTAAATCCTTCTACCTTGGAAAGAATGCTTTCGGAAGATGCGAAAAAAGCGGAACGCATGAAAGTGTATTATCAGCACTTAAACCAAGTTCGCATTGATATGATTAACAATCTAAAAGCAACACAAGAGAATCTCGCGAAACAACGCGAAGCGATTTCAGGGCAACAAAAAAATCATCGTGATCAACTTTCTACGCAAAAGAAACAACAGCAAGAATTACAAAAAGCGCAACAAGAACGCCAATCTACGTTAAATGAACTCAACAAAAACTTAACAAAAGATCAGAACAAGCTGGAAACATTGAAAGCGAACGAAAATGCCCTTCGCCAAGAAATTCAACGTGCTGAACAAGCTGCTCGCCAACAAGAACAACGTGAGCGTGAAGCCCTTGCTCAGAAAAAACAAGAGGAAGAAAAACGAACCTCAAAACCTTATCAACCAACTGATCAAGAACGTAAGTTAATAAATAGCACCAGTGACTTAGGTACGGCAGCTCGTCAATACAGTCGTCCAGTTTCGGGCCCGACGTTGTATTCTTTTGGTTCAATCCAAGCGGGTGAAGTGCGCTGGAAAGGTATGGTTATCAGTGCACCAACGGGTACAGCGGTAAAAGCTATTGCAAGTGGTCGAGTTATTCTAGCCGGTCATCTTAATGGCTATGGTTATATGGTGATTGTGAAACATGGCGATAGCGACTTGAGTCTGTATGGTTTCAACCAAGCGGTATTTGTAAAACAAGGTCAGCTTGTTTCTGCGGGACAAACCATCGCACAAGTGGGTAATACGGGCGAGATCTCTAAACCGGCACTTTATTTTGGAATTAGCCGTAAAGGCGTGCCTGTGAATCCGGCTGGGTGGATTAAATAATGGCAAGGTTCTTTCAAAGTGCGGTCAAAAATACGATTATTTTTTCAACCGCACTTTTCTCTGCTTTTACTTTTGCACAAGGCAAACTGGCTATTGTGATTGATGACATTGGCTATCATCCGAAAGAAGATGCCGAGGTTTTAGCCATGCCAAAAGAAATCTCCGTTGCGATTATTCCTGCTGCGCCCTATGCCAAAATTCGCAATCAAGAAGCGAAAGCACAAAATCACGATATTCTTATTCATATGCCAATGCAGCCTGTCAGCAATATTAAAATTGAAGAAGGTGGTTTAACTTTAGGCTTGTCTGAAGCGCAAGTGAATGAGCGAGTGAAAAAAGCGAAATCTATTGTGCCAAATGCCATTGGAATGAATAATCATATGGGCAGCGCAGCCACAGCCGATGCGACATTAATGACCTATTTGATGACCGCACTTCGTGAGCAGCATTTATTCTTTTTAGATAGTCGCACTATCGGAAAATCAGTTGCGGGAAAAATAGCAAAAGAACAAGGCGTACGTGTATTAGATCGCCATGTGTTTTTAGATGACAGTGATAATTTGGCAGATGTGCAACACCAATTTCAAAGTGCAATTCAATATGCGCGTAAACATGGCACAGCCATTGCTATTGGGCACCCTCGCCCAAATACTGTGGCTGTATTAAAAGCGGGAATAAAGAATTTACCAGATGATATCCAATTAGTCGGTATGGGAAGCTTGTGGCGAAATGAAAAAATCTTGCCACCTAAACCATTTATCTTACTTTTTAATGATATTCCTGCGCCAACTTCAGTCGCGCCGTTTGAGCCAATCCCTTTACTACGGGGTGTGCCAAGATAAACAAAAAGTGCGGTCAACATTGACCGCACTTTTTACGTTTTGAAACTTGCCTATCGACCATTTCGTTCAAAGAACAAGACAGTTGCCGCAACACGTGAATGCACGTTAAGTTTACGCAGTAAATTACGAATATGCACTTTAACTGTTTCTTCAGAAATGAAAAGCTGACCTGCAATTTGTTTGTTGGATAAACCTGTCGCGATTAAACGTAACACATCCATTTCACGATCGGTGAGTGAATCCATTGGATCAACAGTATGTTTACGTTCTAACAGTAAATTTTTGATCGAATCACTTAAAATCACTTCACCTTGTGCAATACGTTTAATTTGCTCAAGTAACACATCTGGCTCGGTATCTTTCAATAGATAGCCATCTGCCCCCGCATCGATGAGAGTGAAAATATCATTTTTCGCATCAGACACGGTTAAGATCAAAATTCGCGCATCAACGCCTTCCGCACGCAAGCCTTTAAGGGTATCTAAACCAGAAAGGCCTTTCATATTCAGATCTAAAATGATTAAATCCGGGGATTCTTGAATCGCAATGGAAATACCTTCGGTACCGCTTCCTACATCAGCGACGACTTCAAAATTCTCTTCTAATTCAACTAATTGCTTGATACCACGACGCATTAATGGATGGTCGTCGATAATTAATACTTTTAATTTTTCTTGCATAATATTCTCCAAGAGATGAGAGGACGCACATTCTATCGCCTGAAGGCGAAAACGTCCACAGCCTTAGATTATTTCTCAATAGATTTTCAAACGAGGGATTCTATCGGGATTTTGCCTATCTTCCAATGCATATTTGTAGATATACTTCATTTATCTCAAACAATACTTGTTTTGATTTAGCTAGTCGCAACTCCTTTTGCTTTTAAATTTGAACGGCATGATATGCATACCGCTTTCTGTCAGATGCAATTGATAAAATTGCGGGTAATTAAAATTCCGCTGCACCATTTTATAGGGATTTTTACAACCTTTCGAGCCGAGTGATTGATAAATCTGATTTACTTCACGGACCTTGTCATCTTTTGAACCTTCACATTGACGATAAATTTCGAGACGATTCTTTTCATCTAACAAATAGACGTTAAAGCTATTATCAGCATTATCTTCAAAGAAAAATTGTAAAAAACCTTCACTAGCAAACAAATCAATTTCAGGTGGATATCGGCGTCCCTCAGGGATAATTTCTTTCTCTTCCAATTGAGTTGGCAAAACGTCTTCAAAATTGACCGCACTTTCTTTCCCACCGTCAATAGGCTGTAAACTGATCCCTTTCTCTTCAAAAAAGAATTGCCAGTTTTTCCCAGCCACACGTAAACGGGAATGCGTTGTTGGACGACTATCCCCTAATTGAATACTGATACAACGGTTTACGAGTAAACTCACTAAGTTTCGCAATGTACGGTTATAGTGTTTACTATAACAAAAAACCTGTACAGAACGTGGTTTATTTACGCCTTGATCAATTTTATTAGAAAGCACTTTTAAGGCAAGCAAAATCGCATTCTGCCCTTCAAAATGTAAGGTTCGAATTTCATTCCATACATTACGGTAAGTGAAATCAATGCTACCGACTAAACTCTGTTCTAATTGACCAAAACTGAATAAATCACTTGGCGAAATATTGGATTTGAGTTCTTCAACTTGTGCTGTTGGATCATTCACTAAGTTCACTGCAATAAACAAATCTCGGATTTCACACTGCGAAGAAAGTGCCTCATTTGTAGGAGCTTGACCATTTGTATGGGGGAAAAACAATCGCAAATCAGCGACAAAATTACGTAAAGTGAGCTGGTCGATATTTTGACTGATTAGATGCAAACGAGTTTCAGCCGTCAGCAAACGATTAAAATAAGCCCATGCGACGACTTTATTTAAACTTTCCCCATATTCAATCACACGTTCTTTCGAGAACATAATATGATATGGCGGCTGATTCACCATATACCACCCATCCTTAAAACGCTTATTACCGTGAACTTCGATGAATGTGAGGTGGTTTTCCGCTAAATTATGTGAAATTTGTGGGTTGAGTAATGCAATTTTACCCGGCAATTCTTCAAAGGCAGTATAAAGTTTGCGAGAAAGCACCGTAATATCTTGCGGAATCACACTAGAATTAATTTTATGTTTGCGTGCAAAATCCACCAGATTTCGATAACTCATCATCAAGAAATTCACCAAATTATTGTGACTTTCTTTCACTCGCTTGATTTTCCAATTTGGACGTCTATCCAATTCTTCAATACGTTCTTTTGACCAACCCCATTCTTGGGCCATCATTTTCATATAAGAAATACGCCAGTTTGAGGCGTGATATAACGCAAAGTCTTCCGTCGCTTTCACATAAAAACAAGAACGTACAAAATCAAGACGCTTAAATTCTGAATGTGCGGTCAAATATTGGCTAATTCTCTCTAGAATCGCGATATAAGGGTCAAAATGATGTGCAGCGGTACTACGACCGGAAAGTAAATCTTCTTTAAATTGACGAGCAATTAAATGGGCATTTGGGTATTCTTGGGCATAGGTTTCCAACAATAAGATTTTCATCACCGATTTATACGGTGAATCGATACCTTTATACAGTTGCCATAAGCTCGCACCAAAATATTCACTGGCAGAAAATTGCCCTAACCCGCCAAAATCAACCCAATCATTTGCATTAAGCTCACCTTCCGCCACTAAACGCACGACTTCGGCTTCATATTGTTTTTCATCTTCCACCCACAAGTGGAGCCACAATAATGGTTTACCCGCAAGGCGTACAGCGGAACGATAAAACTCTTCCAATAACAACATATATTGGGCAGAACCACTGTTTTCTTTGGTTAATGGATCGGAATAACGCTCATTACGGAAGCGTTTTTGAGTCATTAAATAAAAATGCATTTCCACATGAAATGTGGATGCCCATAAGCTGATTTTCTTCGTTTTTTCCACTAAGCGTTGTTGATCTTGCTCAGATAAATCATCTTGATGGCAGATCCAAATATCCAAATCTGAAGCTGAAGTTTGGCTAATGGAGCCAAAACTACCCATCACATAAATACCCAAGATCGGTGCAAAAACAGCATCAGAATTGACCGCACTTTGCACACTTGCTGCAAGTTCAGGATGTTCTTTTGAGAGAAAACCTTGCTGATAATTGGAAAGGATAAAATCAGAAATGCCTACTGGAGCATCTTCCACATAACCCGGCAAAGCTGAATGATTAAGATGCAACAACAGAGGCAACAAAGAGACGATGTGTCGGAATGCATCACCAGAGCCAAGCAATGCTCGATCAAAACGACGTTTATCTAGCGTTTCAATACATTTTCGGGCTTGAGTGAGATCGTATTTCAAGGCTTCCTACCTATCACCAAATAACTGGCGTTACTGTACCACTTACCTACTCAGAAATCAAAAATTTAAATGATCTGACTTTTTGCCCTAAAAATGGTAGCATAGGTCACATTTTCATTAAAAATCAGCGGTATTTATGGCAGTACTTAAAACCTTAAAAATTGCGACCCGTCAAAGCCCTTTAGCCCTTTGGCAAGCTAATTTTGTGAAAGATCAATTAGAAAAATTTCACCCAACACTTTCTGTTGAATTAGTTCCTATGGTAACAAAAGGCGATGTAATCTTAGATTCACCTTTAGCTAAAATTGGTGGAAAAGGCTTATTTGTTAAAGAGTTAGAAAACGCTTTACTCGAAAAACGTGCTGATATTGCTGTCCATTCAATGAAAGACGTACCGATGGAGTTTCCAGAAGGTTTAGGATTAAGTGTGATCTGTAAACGCGAAGATCCACGTGATGCTTTCGTATCCAATACATACCGCTCATTAGATGATTTGCCCCAAGGTGCTATCGTTGGAACATCAAGCTTACGTCGTCAATGCCAATTAAAACAATTACGCCCAGATCTTGATATCCGCTCTTTACGTGGCAATGTGGGAACCCGATTAAGTAAATTAGACAATGGCGAATACGATGCCATTATTTTAGCCTCGGCCGGCTTAATTCGTTTAGGGCTAGCAGAACGTATTGCCTCATTTATTGAAGTGGAACAATCTTTACCGGCTGCCGGACAAGGCGCAGTGGGCATTGAGTGCCGTGTTGATGACGAAGAGGTGAAAGGATTACTTGCGCCACTTTCAGATGCGACTACGACGACTTGTGTTTTGGCTGAGCGTGCAATGAATACCCGATTACAAGGCGGCTGCCAAGTACCAATCGGTGGCTATGCCATTGAGCAAAATGGCGAAGTTTTCTTGCGTGCACTCGTCGGAGAAACCGATGGCTCCGCGATTATTCGTGCAGAAGGTAAAAGTGCGATTGAAAACGCCGAAGCATTAGGCGTGAGCATTGCAGAACAACTTCTAGCACAAGGCGCAGATAAGATTCTGGCGAAGATTTATTCAGCATAGGAAATTACCATGGCCGTACTAGTCACTCGCCCTGATGAACGAGGAAAAGCCCTAGTTGACCAGCTAAATCAAGCCGGTGTAGTTGCCTTGCATTTGCCTTTGCTTTCTATTGAAGCGAGTGCTGAGTTGGCACAATTACCGACAAAACTTAATCAGCTAAAAAGCGGTGATTATGTGTTTTTGGTTTCCAAAAGTGCGGTCGATTTTGCGGATAAAACCCT
>OIFP01000288.1_pt1 | contig 13452 bp, 19 predicted proteins | sample 1582061 | NCBI WGS metagenome assembly OIFP01 (sample SAMN07501072, study PRJEB24779) | human gut metagenome | isolation source: stool | host: human infant | place: USA: Pittsburgh, PA | reverse complement strand
TATCAAAGTATCAATACGGCAAAGAATACTTTAAAAGGTATTGAATGTATTTACGCTCTATATAAAAAGAACCGCAGGTCTCTTCAGATCTACGGATTTTCGCCATGCCACGAAATTAGGCATATGTTAGCCAGTTAAGGGAACAGCGACATGATAAAATGGTAATTAGCTATATTTTTCTAACTTTGCAACAGAACCGAGTGAAGCTATTCCATTCTCCTTAGTGCTTAATTACTCTGTGCTAAAAATGATGATTTAGAAAATAAATTTTCCTCCTTCACTTTATTTTCCTAACATTGAATTATTCTTCAAATAGATCTTTATTAGCTTTATATGATATAAAGAGCTCTATAAACTTTATAATATTTAGAGGAACAAAAAATATTGCGAAAGCTATAATAATATTGACTATATTTAAACTAACGTTCTTTGTCACAACTAAGAATGTAATAACAATAAGTATAATAAAAAAACTTGACAAAGCATTTTGAAAAGTATGTTTAATTAATTGTTTTTTACTACTAATATCTTCTCTCAATATTTCGGATGATATATATGAAATGAACGTATATGAAATAAAATAAATTAAGCTTATTATAATGTAATTATCCGTACTATTATCATTAATAGATATGTTATTTATAACAGAATATATAAACAAAAATATAATATACAAAATAGCAGATTCAGATATAATTAGAAGTATAGTTTCTCTTTTTCTTTCATCTTTAGGCAAAATTCTTTTTAAAAATGTTCTTCTCAATTTTAATCATCTCCAAAAATATCATCTAAGCTCTTATCCAATTGCTTGCATATTTTTTTACATAACATTAACGAGGGATTATAATCATTCTTTTCAATTAAAGAAATTGTTTGCCTAGATACTTCTACTTTTTTAGCCAATTCTTTTTGAGTTAAATTCATCGATACTCGGGCCACTTTAAATTTTAAGTTCATATTATACAATCCCCCTTTAGAAGGAATTTATTTCTTTTTGATAAAATATATTATCATATATAATATCACACATATTATAGGGAAGAGTACTATGTATAATAATAATTGTTTGTTAAATCCAATTGTGTAAAACATTAATATAATTGAGATAATAAAAACAGTTATCATAGGTAATAAATCTAATTTTTTCATCACGATTTCTCCTCACTCATCATTGTTTTAATCCATTTATTTAAATCGAGAATTTTATCTATATTCTCTTGATGTGTAATATTACCGTTTTTTAGAACTAATAAATTATCGGCTAAAGTTGATATTGTATTTGATATATGACTAGTAAAAATTATGATACGCTTCTGACTTTTCATTTCTTTTAATAATAAAGAAAATTTTTCTTGTGTTTCATAGTCTAGGGCATTAAAGGGCTCATCTAATAAAATAATATATGGTTTAACCAAAAGCATTGAGGCAAAATTCAATTTTTGCTTCATTCCTGATGAGAAAGTGTGAACAGGATTATTTAAAACCTCTTTTTCAAGATTAACTTGTTCAAATACCTTCTCCAAGTCATTTATATTAATATCTTTTTCAAATAATGAACAAATTAATAATAAATTATCCTTTGCAGAAAGACGTTCGTAAAAAAATGGTTCTATAGGTACATAGAATATATGACTTCTAAGGTTATTATGTGTATATATACTTTTTTCATCCACTAATATGTCTCCAACATCTGGGAACATGATGCTACTAACTATGTTTAATAAGGTTGTTTTTCCAGCTCCATTTTTTCCAATAATACAATGTATTCCTTCATTAATAGTTATACTTAAATCGTTAATTACCATGTGCTTTTTATCAAAGGACTTACTAATATTTGTTAGTTTTAATATAATTATCATCCTTTCTAAATAAGGGTTACATATTTTTCAACCAAAGATCCTAAGAATGTCAGAAAAACAACACTTATAAATGTATAAATTGTTAGTTTAAGCACATTTATATGGGATTTTTGTTTTTTTAAAAATTTTATATATATTAACCATATAATTATATAAGAGTAAGTTGAAGCTATTAATAAGCATGAGATTTCTATTATAGAATGAGGTGCTAAAGCTAAAAATACATTTAATAATTGATTTGACTTCATGCCATGTGCTAAGAAAAATCCGATCAATCCTCCATTAATTAATAACATAAGAACGTTAGCTACTCCTATAGTTAAAAAACCAAACATACATATCATAAAATATATAAAATTATTGAGGAATATTGAAGATACTTGTATATTTTTATTTATTTGCATTTTACCCAAGTCGATACCCAATGCGTAATAAGCAAGTATACCTATGAGAAGTCCTATGAATAATGTCAATACATTAATTAAAAGTATTTTAATAATATTACTTTTACAAATATAAATCCCTCTCTTTCCACATTTTTGTGATTTTATTGCAAGTGAAATTAATAAATATATATAAGCAAATAGTAATTAGTAAACACCAAACTATTAAAAATATAATGATATCTTGATAGTTTCTTTGAGCAAGATATCCTATAAAAAATATAGCAAAATATGAAATCGATATAAGATTCTTAATTCTATCAAATAAAGAATCTTCTAATATATTTTGTTCTTCAAAATTTTCTAGCTCAGAATAATGTTGGTAATTAAAATGTGGAGATAAGTAAGATGGTAATAAAGATAAATGTGGAATAAATATCGCATTTATTATCGTGATTTCTACCATAGCAATCATTGTTAAACTATCCACTCTCATAAATATTAACAATAATGCAATTATAAAAGCGCTTTCTTTTACTCCTAATAATCTACACATCTTTATTTTACTCATATAAATTATTTTAAATTGAACATTAGACATTCTATATAAAGCTATACTAGATTTTTCAGAATCAAATCTTAACGACTTTGTAAACAAATCAGTTCCAGCAGAAAAACTATCCCGTGTCACGGTATTCAATATAAATATAACTATAAAAGCAACTGCGATGTTTCGATAATCATAATAAGTAAGTGCAATAATAGTTCCTAAGAAAAACCAAATCATATAGCTTATATATATAAATGGTTTATGCAAATTTAATTCTTCTTTATTATTGAGTAAATTATATAATTGTATTTTGTTTATAGAAACTTTATTTTTAATTGAAAAAAAATTATAATTTTTAACTAAGTTTATTAAATTATCTCTATACCAAAAACTAATATAATTAAATTTATATGAAAATATAAACACAAGAACATATAATAACAATTGTCCCAAAATATATAAATTTGGATCAATAAATAAGTTATGAATAGATAAGTACTTAAGATAGTGTGTAATATCTGTATGAATATTAATCAATGATAGTTTGATATCACTAAAGTAGTTATCCCATTTAAATTTTTTTTGATTCTTAACAATAAAATTAGTAAGATGTAAAAAAGGTTCTATTACAATATTAACTATAATATGCGTAAATAAGTAACCAAGAACAGATAAAGCACTACCCATAAATATATTAAATAACATATAATAAAAATTAAATACTTTATGCATACTATTAATTTTTAAATTAGTATAAATTATTTGCATTACGTATGATATTAGATTAAATATCAATAAGGCTATCATAGTTTTGATAATTATAAATAGAGTTTTATCTGAAGCCATTGCTATAGCAATACCTATAACAGTTAAATTTATGTATGATGGGAATTTTTTTATTAAATCAGTAACATAAATTAAATTAAAAATTTCTTTATTAGTTAACCTTGTTCTGAATAGTAATCCTTTATCCATTGGGTTTATTAAGAGCTTAGCTCTAGGAAGAATAGGAACAAAAATAACGTAAATAGAAAATATTAAGAAATAATAATATTCTATTATATTTATATACCTAATTAAAAAGTTTGATAACGAGTAAAACACGCTAAACGTTACACCGATTGAAATAATAATTCTCAATAAATATAGGCATATAAAAACAGTGCTTGCATTTTTATTTTTAACAAAGCTAAATTTTCTCTTCAAATAATATAAGAAGTTAAATTTCAAATAGTTTAGTACATACCCTTTATTCAATATAACACCTCAAAAAAGGGATTCTTAATATCATAAGAATCCCTCTATAAATAATTAGCTTAATTTCTTACCATGCAGCTGCTTTTTTAACGCCCCAACGCTTAACAAATTTAACGATCGCAGCACGTCCAATTGTTGCGATAGCAGTACCAACACCTCCGCCAGCAGCAATACCAGCAACTGATAGAGCTGTCCAAATATTACTACCACTAATTAATGCATTAATAAATGTTGTTACGCCAGTCATAGAAATACCAGTCCATGCGATTTTTTTGTATAGATTTAGCATCATTACACCTCCCTTTGTTAAAATCACCTTTATTATAAAATAAATATTTCAAAATTTAAAGAGTATTTATCATGTGAATTGTTTATTTTTTTTTAAATATTAAAAAATTGTTAATGTCAAATATATACGAATTTTTGTCATATATATTTGACTTATATACATATATATATTATGATGTTAACTGTAAATAATTAGCTTAATTTCTTATTTAAAATTTTAAAGAAAATTTAGACTTTAAATTAAAAGATATAGGAAAAAGTTGTTTCTTCCTATATCTTTTATTTCAATTTTACTTATCCAGTTATTATTCCCATTCTAATGAAACTGTTCGTTACTATCAAATCCTTTCAATTGAACCATTTTATATAAAATCCCAAAGTCTTTATACGAGTTTGCAGTCTTCTTATTATTACTTTTTCTAGTATTACAATTCATATAACTTCTATTTTAGAAATATAATTCTAGTTTTTTTTAATAAAGATATCGTAAGAGTTTTAAAATAAATCAAATATGCAAATTTAAATATTATATTTACTTTTTTTTACTATTTAAGACAGGTATAATAATTACACATATAATAAATATAATAGTTAATGCTATTTTAAGTGTATCGGAAGTTGATTCTGTCAACCATTTGTATGAATTATTAGAATTAATAAATAAAAATATGCCTAGTAATATTGCTATTAAAAATATCAGATTTGCAACAGCCCTCATAATTTACTCTCCTTAAACTTGATTTACTCTTCCTTTACCATCATAATAGTCATTATTATACATTTTTAATATATAAAAATAAAATACCTAAATTATTATATTTAAAAAATGTAAAATTGATGTGTAATGCAGTAAGAAATACCTTTTTTAATAAAATTAATTACTAAATGTACCGCCTATTAAACTAAAACCTATGAGTACGATAAGATAAATAATAATCCAAATAACAGATAATTTTTTAGAAAAACGAAATGTCATATATAACATAATTCCAAATACATAAGATCCAATTAAATTTTATAGATTAAATGCTTTTAGTATGTTATTGCCTTTATCAAAAATGTTAAGACTTGCTATATTGTAGTCAGATAATGATAAACCTTCAATCCATTGTATAAGTAGGATCACTAAACCGACAATGCCAGTAATTAACATGTAACTCAATGTGGCTGAAAATATAGATTTTTTCTTTACATCAGATTTCATAATTTTAGCAATAATTAAGAAAATCACAAAGGTAATACCTATACCAATAATCGACCCAATTTATCCTCCTACTATGCCACTAATTTGTCCAAAAGTTTTCGCTTGCTCTAGTTGTTGTCTTGATAAATTCATATCTTTATACAGCTCTTTATAATCAATCGCTAGTGTACTCACTATAGCAGTAACGATGAGAAGTATAACGGTTAAAATTAATTTTAGAGTCCAATTAGGGTACTCACGTAATTTTGAAAAATGTGAAGCAAATGGCAATTTCGAGTGTTCCATATCTTTATTTCCTCCTAAGTCATCTTTTTTCTATCATAACATGCGATATATTTTTTAAAGTATTTTTTATAAATTATTTTTTAAACAACATTATAGTTATAAAATACATATGTGTTATCATCAATATAAAGAATTCATTATAAAAGAGGTGTAAATATTGAAAAATAAGTGGTTATGGATTATTGGAATTATATTAGTAGCGATTGCGCTCAATTTAAGGCAAGGGAATAAAAATGATAAGGTTCTGTTGCAAAGTTAAAATTATACTATAAATTCAACTTTGCAACAGAACCATTATTACTAATATTAGTAATAATATTTGGAATTCTTTTTGAATATTGTAGAAAAAATATAGATAAAACTATTTGAAAATAATCATTATTAATAAAAAATATTAACTCCTACCTTTTTAAAGATAGGAGTTAATATTAAATGTAAGATATTGGCAGGAATAATTAAAAACAATTTGACTATTTAAATGGAGCGCCAAGCAAACCAAAACCAATAGATACTATTAAATAAGCGATTGTCCATATCCATGCAGCCTTTTTAGAGAAGTGGTCTGTTGCATATAACATGATGCCAAAAACGTATGCGCCTAGCACAGTTTGTAAATCAAAAACGGCGAGCCAAGGATTCCCTTTGTCAAAAATATTTAAACTTGTCAAATTGTAATCATTAACAGATAGTCCAGCAATCCATTGTATTAATATTACGACTAAAGCAACAGTACTAGTTATTAAAGTAAAACTTAAAGTCGCAGAGAAAATTGATTTTGCAGAAGCATCAGATTTCATAATTTTAGCAATGACTAAGAAAATTAAGAACATAACGCCGATCATAATAACAGCACCAATCGAACCACCGATAAGTCCAATAACTTTACTCATTGACTCCATTTGTTGTAATTGAGCACCTGACATATCAGTACTTTGAGAAATTTTAGAATAATCAACTGTAAAAGTAGAAATTACTGCCGTTAATACTGCTACTACAATAGCTAAAATAAGTTTTAAACCCCATTTTGGCTTAGTTCTTAATGATGCAAAATGTTTTGCGAAAAGCAAATTCGATTCTTCCATAGGTAACGCCTCCATATGTATTATTTTCGTAACAAAGCATAACACAAGTTAATTTATAAAAAAATACTTCTATAACACTGTTTTGAACAAATATAAATTATAAAATGATAAATAAACAATAATAAAATTGTAATTTTCTCATTAAGTACAAAAAAATTAGTATGCAATATATTTTTTGTTGTATAACTATGATAGGCTTAAATTAAAATTATAAATAAGGAGTGTACAGAAGTTGAAAAAGAAATGGTTATGGATTGTTATTGGCTCCGTTGCAATTATCGCTTTAGTAGCGATTGCATTTACTTTAAGGCAAGGCAATAGCAGCTCTTCAAATAAGGATAAAGGCTACGATACATATGAAGTAAAAAAGGAAAATCCGATAAACATAGAAGGTAAAGCTTCACCCAATGCAGTAAAAACATATAACAACAATAGCGAAGTCGGTGATTTTCAAAATGTGCTTGTTAAAGACGGACAAAAGGTTAAACAAGGCGACAAATTAATTAATTATGATACGAATAATAGTAAACGCCAAGAGCTAGCGAATAAAGTTGATCAAGCACAAAATCAAGTGAATGATGATCAAGCACAAGCAAACCAACGTCCTAATGATAAAGAAGTGCAAAGTAAGTTAACACAAGACCAAAGTAGTCTAAATGAAGCGCAACAACAACTTTCACAACACGATAAACAACTTAACGATAGTATGTATGCTTCTTTTGACGGTAAAGTGAACATTAAAAATGATAGCGAAGTCGGTGATGGTGAACCTATCCTCCAATTGATTTCAAATGACCCACAAATTAAATCAACAGTTTCTGAATATGATTTAGACAAGATTCACACTGGAGATAAAGTAAATGTTTCGGTAACGAGTAATGGTAAAAAAGGAAACGGTAAAATTAATAAAATTAATGAATTACCAACAAGTTATGACGATAATACAAGCGGTCAGTCTGTCGGAAGTACTCAAGGTGAAGATGGCGAGGCAAGCCAAGCATCAAACCCTGTTCAAAATGACCCATCAGGAGGTAAAGAAGGAGATGCTTCTAAATACACAGTCATTATCGGTGACTTAGACATTCCCGTACGTTCAGGTCTATCTATGGATGCGCGTATCCCACTTAACACGATGAAATTACCAGATAGCGTTCTAACAAAAGATGACAAAGTCTTTGTCGTAGACAGTCATCATAAAGCACATAAGCGTAACATTAAAATTGAACGTAATAATGGGCAAATTATCGTCAAAGAAGGTCTGAAAGCAGGAGACAAAGTGATTAAACATCCAAAAAAAACTTTAAATGATGGAGCTAAAGTTGAGGTGTCTTCATGATAGACTTAAAAAATATCAATCGTCATTTTAAAAATGGGAATGAAAGCAATCACATTTTGAAAGACATTAATATTCATATCAATGAAGGTGAATTTATAGCTATTATGGGGCCCTCAGGGTCAGGAAAAAGTACGCTCATTAATATACTTGGTTTTATAGATAGAGGGTATGAAGGCGAGTATTTATTTAATAATCACAACTATAAAAAAAGTTCCGACAACAATCTTGCAGAAATTCGAAATAAAACAGTTGGTTTTGTGTTCCAAAACTTTAAATTGATTCAAAATAATACCATTTTGGAAAATGTCAGTGTGCCACTGATTTATAGTGGGATGAAGTCACAAGAACGTAAAGATAAAGTGCTAGCTATTTTGCATGATGTCGGTTTATATGACAAAGAAAATTTGTTGCCAAATAAATTATCGGGGGGGCAACAACAACGTGTCGCGATAGCTCGCTCAATTATCAATAATCCAAAGTTTATTATTGCCGATGAACCTACAGGAGCGCTTGATTCTAAGACATCTCAAGATATTATGGAGTTGTTTGTGAAACTGAATAAAGAAAAGCAAACAACGATGATTATGGTGACCCATGATCGTCAAGTTGCCGAAAAGGCAGATAGAGTTATCCACATTCTTGATGGTCGTGTGCAAAGAGAAGAGGTGATTGAATGAGCAATTTAGCCAATGTTATTGCCGTTTCGTTTCGTTCAATCATGAAAAATAAGCGCCGTAATATATTTACGATGATAGGTATTATTATCGGTATCGCGGCAGTTATAACGATTATGGCGTTAGGGAATGGATTTAAGAAAACGGCTAGCGACCAATTTTCAGATGCAGGTGCCGGAAAACATCAAGCTTCTATCACATATCAGACAGAAGATATGAAAGCACCGAAGAAAAATCCTTTTAGTCGTCAAGATATCGATATCGCTAAACAAGTGAGTGGCGTGAATAGCGCTAAAATTAAAGAAAGTGAAGATAGTTCATATTCAGCTAAACTCACTAATTCTCAAAAACAAGGCGACGTTAATATTTCGAAAGTAAAAAGTGCTGAATCTGTCGATAAAGGCAAAGGTTTTAATGAAGATGCCAACGATACCCAAGAAAAAGTCGTTGTAATTGACCATAAACTTGCCAAAGATGTCTTCAACAATCATGCACTCGGTAAGTCACTTTATATTGAAGGACAAGGTTTTAAAGTCGTTGGTGTAGCTAATAGTAGTGGTCAGAGTATGATGTCATTACAAAATGGTAATAGTGTCAAAATGCCAAGTAAAACTTTCTCGCAATACATGAGCAATCTATCTCAAGATATGCCTACGTTGCAGTTGAATTTAGCCAAAGATGTCAACAAGAAAGACGTAGCCAAGAAAGTTGAAAAGCAACTTAATAAAAAAGGTTCAGGCACGAGTGATGGTAGTTATATGTATTCTGATATGGAATCCATGATGAAAAATATTAATACAGTATTTGATTCCATCACATACTTTGTAGCTGCCGTAGCAGGTATCTCATTGTTTATTGCAGGTATTGGCGTTATGAATGTCATGTATATTTCAGTCGCTGAACGTACCGAAGAAATCGCTATTCGACGTGCCTTTGGAGCCAAAGGACGAGACATTGAAATTCAATTTCTAGTGGAAAGTGTCGTACTTTGTCTCATCGGTGGTGTTATCGGTTTAATTTTAGGCATCTTGATTGCGACATGCGTGGATGCATTAACACCTAAAATGATTAAGAGTTCTGTCAGTTTAGGTTCAATTATTATAGCCGTAGGTGTTTCAACATTAATCGGTATTATTTTCGGCTGGATTCCAGCACGTGCTGCATCTAAAAAAGAACTCATTGATATAATTAAATAGGCTTTATATTTAAAATAAAATTTACATTATCCAAACTTCCTCTACCGTAAATGTTCATTTTTGAGAAAAAGAATATAGAAGAAAAGAGAGGGAGTTTTTACACTCTCTTTTCTTGTTTTATTATTAAAATCTCATAATAGATGATTAATATGCGTTTTAGAACGCTGTGAGAAGCTCTCATTTGCATTGAAAAACCATTTATTAACTCAAACCATTGTCATGTTTAATTCTATAAATCGTTTGTCTTGTTATATTCACTTCTTTGGCAATTTTACTAATCGCTTTGCCTTCCTCTAACATTTCCACAACACGATGATAGATAACACGTTTTTGTGGATCTTTAGCATTAGGTGAATATAATTGTGGTCGCCCTTTATAAACTCCTTTTTCTTTCGCAACTTGAATCCCTTGAGCTTGTCGACGTTTACTTTCATTTCTTTCTTGTTCTGAAACCATTGCTAATATCTGTATAATTAAATCTTTCATAAATTTATCTAATAAAGGATTGCCAATCACTTCATTCATCATTGGGAGGCTGGTAATCATCAATTGTACTTCTTTATCCTTTAGATAATTAACGGTATTAATGACTTCATCATAATTACGACCTAAACGGTCAATAGACTCCACAACGAATCGATCTCCCATTCTCACAAAATTTAGGGCCTCTTGAAATACAGGTCTATTTGTAATTGATTTGCCTGATTGCTTTTCTGTAAATATTTTCTCCACGCCAAACATTTTTAAATTATCTAACTGTCTTTCTAAATTTTGATCGATAGAAGAGACCCTAGCATATCCTACAATCATTTAGTTTCACCTCATAATTAATATACACCCTAATCATACGTTTAAGTTGCCATAATTTCAACAACTTTATTTGTATGATTAGGGTGTACTCTAATCAGTCACTATTTTTATTATTATTTATATAGTCTGTAAGACATAAGAAAACTGCTAATTGTTCTTTACGTTTAGAAATTTATGGTAAATAAGGTTCTAATTCTTCCGTTATTGCATTATAATATTTGTATATTTTTTCAGTTAAAATACTAAACTCGTTTTCAATTTTATCCATATCTTCTTCAGAAATATCTACCCATTCGCCTCTATGGCCATATTTATTTCCATAAGGTCTAAATTTAAAATGTACCTCGTCTAATAAGAAAATTTTATGATTTTCAACAATATCTATATATTCAGCTATACTTTGTAACATATTATCTACATTACTTTGAATCATTTGATCTGAATATTTTTTTAAAGGGTCTTTTTCGCCATAGTATTCACAAAATTCATTAAGCTCTATCATCGAATAAATTGAGATATATGAATCATTTTCATAGTTGCTTTTTATTATATTTTTTACTTTCACTAAATCTCCTTTTTGATTTTTGTATAATTCAATATCCCTGTTCTTTTTTTTATTTATAATATCTCCATTAGAATTGTCATTCTTTATCCAACCACCACTCCAATTTTTTTTACCGTTTATAAGTGTTCTATTTACTAAATATTTTAATTCGTCTATAGAATTTATATTAATTTGAGTGTATCCTTGTAGAAGTTTATCTTTAAATACGTCATACTTATCTTTATTGTTTTCTTCAAAGATATCTACATGTGGATTCGCAGCTCTTTTTGCATGTAAATAAGTGTCAGATAAAATAAAAACATATGTTGGTATTTTTTGTTCTTGTGCGTAATTGTATTCTTTTTCAATGTAACTAATATCTTTATCAAATGTTAAAGTACCATATCTACCACCTAGCAAAAGAATGAACACATCTGATTCATCTATCCAATCTTTTATAATCTCCCATTGCTCAATATTTTCCCCTGTGAATAATTCCATACCAGCAGGTATATTACTACATTCTAAAACACTTTCGACAACCTTTTGTCTTTCATCGATTAAATCAACATATGTTGATGATATAAAAATTTGATGTTTTATATTATTCATATTTTTCCTCCCAATTTATTTACATAATGACCGTTATAGATAGTTTAACTGTATATGACATACAGTTAAGAAAATTTACTTTCAATTTCAACTATCTTTTGTAAAATCTTCTTAATATCATCTTTTGATAACTCATCTAAATTTTGTAATAGGTATTTATTTGCTTGTTTTATATCTCCTCTTATACTTCTAATTGTTGCATTATAATAAACTTTTTCTGTATCACTCATATTCAAACTGTATTTATTATTGCTCACATATTCATTTGCTTTATCTAATTCTTCGATATAATGACTTAAAATATCCATTTTATCTACTCCTTTTTGTAATTCTCATTTAATACATAGCTAACTATGATTTTTGAATTGTATATTTCACTAATTTAATCTACTAAACCTTTACTTGAAGCTGCTAATAAATTAATAAACTTTTTATATACTATATATTTTTTTCTATTTCACTTTGAGATTCAATTGGAAGCTTTGAGTCTGCAATAATTATATTACAAATTTCTTCTGTATCACTAAACCATTTGCTATAATTAATGGCCTCATTTAAATAACTTATTTTCTCAGTAATTCTTTCTAACGATTGCAAACTTAAATTCACATGATTATTGTTTAAATTATCTTTAATTATTTCTAAATAATGTGTTAGTTCAACTTCTAGGTCACTAACTTTGTATTTATTAGCTATTTCTCCTATTATAAATGCTTTTTTATTCTCTGTTTCAAAATTTATATTATAATTTGAAAACAATATATTATATTTTTCTTGAGTGATAACATCATTTTCCATTTTAAACATTAATGCCCATTGTTGAATACTCATTCTCTCTTTATGTGTAGATAAATCAATCATTTTTAAAGTTTTTATATTCCTTTTTTTCTCATCTTTTTTTAACCTTTCATCAGTTCTTTTAATATTGGCAAACGTTAACAAAAAAGCTAGTAGCGTAACTATTGCTCCAAATAACTCAACTCCATGGTCGTATAAAAAACTATGTTCTGCAACTTGTGATCCTATAATCATTAAATCTGCTCCTTCCAACTTAAACATCTAACAATTATTATTAAAAATAACCTTCATGGAATTTGTAGAAAATATTTATAATCATAACGATTCTTAACATACCTACATCAACGTATTTCAAAAGAACTGTTTTGCATTCCTCTAATAACCAGTGTTATAGTATGGTTAACAAGAATTCTAGCGTGAATACACCAATCCCCTCACTACGGCAATAGTGAGGGGATTTTTTAGGTGTGACTATAGTCGCCTATTTATCATTGCGCTTACGTAGCCAATGCGTAAATAACGCAACAATACAACCACTGATGACTGTGGTCGTGATGTGAACAAGAATTTCTAG
>OIFP01000260.1_pt1 | contig 14660 bp, 16 predicted proteins | sample 1582061 | NCBI WGS metagenome assembly OIFP01 (sample SAMN07501072, study PRJEB24779) | human gut metagenome | isolation source: stool | host: human infant | place: USA: Pittsburgh, PA | reverse complement strand
GAAAAACCTCGATTTATTCCGTGATAACCCTGAAAAATATTTAGGTAAGGGGGAATAATGCTAGCAAGAATGTTATTCCAATCTTGGCGTTTTAGCATAAAACGTAAGTTTTTAGCAGTGGTGACTATTTTCTTGGCGGCTGGATTAGTCTCTGCACTATTGGCTGTTTCCATTGATATCGGCGACAAAATGGCGAAAGAACTAAAATCTTACGGAGCCAATATTTTAGTTGAGCCTGCAAGTAATGCCGCCCTGCCTGATGAACTTAGTCATAACGCAGATTTGAGTAGTCAAGATTTTCTCGATGAAAAAGAACTGCCGAATATTAAAGATATTTTCTGGCGAAATAACATTGTGGGATTTGCGCCATTATTAAGTGCAGATGTGAAAGCAGAAATTTTTTCTGATAAAACTCATGAAAAATCGACCGCACTTGAACAAATTAATGTGCTTGGTACATTTTTCGATCACAACATTCCTGTACCAGATGAAGACGATTTCCATACTGGCCAAAAGATTATTAGCCCTTATTGGCATGTTCAAGGGGAATGGGTAAACGATCTTGAAACGCCTGAAGGTGAATTTATTCCTGCGCTCATTGGTGAACAATTAGCGCAACGAACTGGTTTAAAACAAGGCGATAAGATCAAGCTCCACTATCAAAATGATAAACTTGATAATCAAAGTGCGGTTGAAATTACCGGTATTTTATCTACAGGTGGTGCTGAAGATAATCAATTAGTCATGCCACTCAGTGCTGTACAAAAATTACTGGGTTTAGAAGGGAAAATTCAATCAGTTAAAGTCTCTGCGCTTACCGTGCCTGAAAATGACCTTTCTCGTAAGGCTCGTGCGAATACCGATGCGTTAGATGCTGAAGAGTACGATCGTTGGTATTGTACAGCTTATGTTTCTTCTATTTCACATCAGTTAGAAGAAGCCATTTCTGGTGCTATTGTTCGCCCAATTTGGCAGGTTGCCGCATCAGAAGGGGTCGTCATTGGTAAAATCCAGTTATTGCTTGCTGTCGTGACTCTCGCCGCTTTAATCGCGGCAGCCATGGGGATTGCCTCATTAATGAGTACAGGGATCATTGAGCGCTCAAAAGAAATTGGTTTAATGAAAGCGTTAGGCGCCTATCAATGGCAAATCGCTTTATTATTTTATTGTGAAGCCATTATCAGTGCCTTAATTGGTGGCACGCTTGGTTGTATTGCAGGATGGGGCTTAGCAAGATTTATTGGCTCTGCGCTATTTGGCGTACCACTGAGTTTTGCTTGGATTGTCATCCCTTGCGTATTAATGCTGTCTATTTTAATTGCTGTGGTGGGCACTTGGTTCCCAGCCCATCGTATTGCCAAACTTTACCCTGTGGAGGTGCTGTATGGCCGCCAATAAAAGTATGTTTTGGCGTTTAATCTTCCAAGCATTACGCCTACGTTTACAACGAGTATTTATTATCTTCTCTGCGCTGACTGTCGGAGCATCTATTGTAACCGCAATGGCCGCAGTCTATTTCGATATTAATACCAAAATGAGCCAAGAGCTCCGTACCTTTGGCGCAAACTTTTACATTGGTGCAGCTAATGGCGGTTTGATGAAAGAACACCAATTAAAGCAAATTCTTCATCATGCGCCCGATAATTTCATCACAGCAGCCAGCCCTTATTTATATGGCGTTGCGCGAAGTGATTTAGAAAAAATCGTGATTATGGGCGTCTGGTTTGAAGATATGCATGTGCTTGCACCTTATTGGCAAATTACCGGCTCAGCTATTAATGTGAATTTTGATGACCGCAATGCCATGATTGGTAAAACCTTAGCGGAACGCCTTAATTTAGGTGTTGGAAGTAAATTAAAGCTTTCCAAAAATGCCGTTGAAAAACATGAATTCACAATTAAAGCGATAGTTGAGGCAGGTGATGCCACAGACAACATGTTAATCGTCAGCTTAGAATTTGCACAAAGTTGGTTAGATAAAGAAGGATTGGCAAACAATGCCTTGCTCAATGTGAAAAATGAACAAGGTAACGTTGCACAATTTGCGCAAGACATTATGCAACGCCAACCCGATCTAACCGCTCGCCCAATTCGAAAAGTTTCCGCTTCTGAAGGGCAAATTTTAGATAAAATCAAAGGATTGATGGGCTTAATCTCATTAGTCATTTTGATTCTCGCCACCCTTTGTGTGAATACCACGTTGATTGCGATTGTTGGTGAGCGAGCAAAAGAATTTGCACTGCAAAAAGCCTTAGGTGCCAAACAAAGTGACATCATTAAGCAAATTAGTACCGAGATTCTGATCATTGCACTCTGTGCGATAGTTGCGGGCCTGATTCTCGGCTACATCTTAGCGCAATTACTTGGATTAACCGTATTCAAATCTTATATTGATATGCGTCTGCCAGTTATTCCAATTACTATCGTCTTATCGTTATTGGTTGCCTTTATTGCGGTGATTGTACCAACCAAACGAGCTTTAAATATTCAAACCGCAAATGTGTTAAAAGGGGAATAAAATGAGTGAATTTGTGATTGAAACGCAACATTTATATAAACGATTCGGGCAAGTCACTGCTTTAGAAGATATTAATATTCAAATTCGCCAAGGTGAGTTTATTGCAATCATGGGAGCATCGGGTTCGGGTAAAACCACACTCATGAATATTCTGACTGGCTTAGATACCGCCAGTGAAGGTAAAGTGATTTTAGACGGCGTCGATGCAGCACAACTGGATGAAGTAGGTCGTCAACGTTTCCGAGCGGAAAAAATTGGTCTAGTCTTCCAACAATTCCATTTAATCCCTTATTTGACCGCACTTGAAAATGTGATGCTCGCACAGCACTATCACAGTGTAATTGATGAAGCGGCGGCTAAAGCGGTGCTTGAACAAGTGGGATTGGGTCATCGTATTGATCACCGTCCAAGCCAACTTTCTGGGGGTGAACAACAACGGGTTTGTATTGCTCGTGCATTGGTTAATCAACCTCCCGTTATTTTTGCCGATGAACCTACAGGTAACCTTGACGAAAAAAATGAAGCGCTTGTACTGGATTTATTACAAGAGCTAAATCGTCAAGGTAGAACCATTGTGATGGTGACACACAATCCTGAATTAGGTGATTTAACCGATCGAGTTATTTATCTCCACCACGGAAAATTTGTAAAAGAGGAAATCCATGAAAAATAAATTCGTAAAACTACTCGCGATAAGTGCGGTCATTTTTGGCAGCGTTTCTTGTAAAGATGAAGTTGCTGCAATTGGTCAAAAAGCACCAGACATCGCTGCCTATGATTTACAAGGTAAAGAAGTGAAACTTGATGATTGGAAAGGCACTCGCTTACTGACATTCTGGTCTGAAACCTGTGGACGATGTGTCGCAGAATTAAAAGAGTTCGAAAAATTGGCCGAAGCTAATCCAAATAAAGTTCAGCTTATCGCCATTAATGTGGATGGGGATAAAGTGGATACCAAAGCCGTAGTAGTCAAACGTCAGCTTACGTTACCTGTTATAAAAGACCAATTAAAAATTACAGCGGAACGCTATCAGCTTATCGGCACGCCAACAAGCTTTGTGATCACACCTGAAGGCAATATTCAGGCTAAATATGAAGGTGCAATTCCCGCTGCAGATTTAGATAAATTATTTAAAGGCTAGCTAAAATGCAAAAACGAATTTACTTACTCTCTACTTTTTTACCTGTTTTAAACTTTTTATTTGCAACATCCGCGCTTTCTGCCGAAGCTGATTTAGTCAAAGCAGAAAAGATATATAAACGTTCTTGTGCGACTTGCCATGGAAAACAAGGCGAAAAACCAGCCATGGGTGAATCAAAAATTATTAATCAGCTAAAACCAGAAGAAATTTCAACCGCACTTTCTGAAAGAAAAATGGGGAAAATTATTGGAGCTGGAAATCCAGCTAAACAACGCTTGAGTGATGAAGATATTCGTAACCTAAGTGAATATATTAAAAATTTCAAATAAACTAAAATTTTTTTGAACTAATTTAATTTGATGCTGTCGAAGCAACGGTTAATTTAACTAAATATATTTTTATTAAATTTAAATAGAGGATTGTCTATGAACAAACTTATTAAAATCAGTGCAACTGCATTATTTGCATTATTCTTAACTGCTTGTGATAAACCAGCAGATAAACCAGCAGATAAACCAGCTCCAGCAAAACCTGAAACAACTCAGCCTGCGCCAGAAGCCAAACAAGAAGCAGCAAAACCGGCTGAAGCGGCTAAACCAGCTGAAGCAACGCCTGCTCAAGAACAAGCTGACTACAACAAATTACTTGAATGGAATGCAAGCCAAGCTCAAACTCAAATGGCTGCACAACAAAAACTTCAATCTGATTTAACTGCTGCGGTTCAAGCAAAAGATGAGAAGAAAATTGAAGAAGCAATCAAAACTTTCAACAAAACTGTTGAAGATACTATTGCAAGCTTAGATAAATTAGAAGTTGCTTCACCTTCAGTGAAAAACATCAAAGATCAAAATAAAGAAGTGCTTGCATTATCAAGTGAATTATTAGTTGATCAATTAAACTTAGCAACTAAAGCACCAACTGAAGAACAAACTAAAGCTTACCAAGCTAAAGTTGAAAAACTACAAGCAGCAGTAGCTAAATTACAAAAAGACGGTGCTGATTTAGCACAAAAATTTGCACCTGCAGCACCAGCTGCTCCAGCTGCAAAATAATTAATCGTTGAAGATGAAAAACCTTACTGCAACAAGTAAGGTTTTTTTATTTTCTTATTTGAGTATTCTGCTTTTCAACACATCTACAAATCGTTCTGTTGCCCCTTCCCAACGATCTAAATATAACGCAGGTTCAATCAACTCTAATTCATTCAATAGAAATTGATTGTTAATAATCGTTCCATCTACTCGTGCATAGATAGGCATTTCTGGCAATTTATGCAGAACATGACGAGCGGTTTCAATAATATGACTATCAACCTCAACAGGGATAATTTCAACTTTATATTGTGAATTCGCTCGCCATTCATTTTGAGGTGGCTGTCGGCGAATAGCATGACTAAATACACCATTGAAAAAGATCAAACTGGTTTCACCATTTGTCGCCACTTCAGGAATAAAGGGCTGTAATACAACTTGCTCACCATACGCAGAAAGATCAGGTAATGTTTCACCTTGTTTTAGTTTTGTCACTAAATTACCACTCTGCCCTACAGCAGGTTTAATGACAAATTCAGGCCAATCTTGGCGTTCAAGTGCGGTCAAAATTTCAGATGTTTTTGTTGAGCAAATAATAGTTGGAATAACATTGATGCCCCAATTCTGCAAATCACATAGATAGCCTTTATGGCTATTCCATAACATTAATTCCGCAGGATTGATGAATGCACTCTTATGAAGTTTAATCCATTGAGTAAATTCATTGTAGAAATTCGCATAATCCCATGCCGCTAAAGGCAGAATAAAATGACTTTGTAATGTTTCTTGCCAAGGCAAAAATTGAGTCGGAATACCTTGATTAGAAAGTTGTGTTTGTACAGGGATAAGATTTTGAGGGGCTGAAGGATACGTTTTGCAAGTGGTAATCGTAAGCATGGTAAATAATAACAAGTTTGAAGCATAAAGAAGATGCGCCAATCATTAAACTGGCGCATCGATTTCAATGATTATTTTACTTGAGCAAAATATTTTTCAAGACGACCTTTGTTCGTCATGGATTTCTTCTCAAGATCTTTCACCACTTTCTCTGCTTGTTCTTTGTTTGGTAGATTATCACCTACTTGAATCACACCATTCATATTCATTGAGCGGTGCACTGGGCAAGTATAAACATAAACACCTTCTTTATCTAAAGTGATAGTGAGTTCTTGATCTTCTTCAGATTGGAATTTTTGTGCGCCTTCAGGAATTGCTTTGCTGTGCACAAAGTGACTTTTATTTTCTGCACGGAATGTCACGGTATCACCTGGTTGTACTTTTAAATAACCCGGTTCAAAAACCATTGAGCCTTCACTGTTTGAATTCAACATTTTGATGTCATGATGAGCGGCTTGAGCAGCAAAACTTAAACCTAATAATGCTGCAAGTGCGATTTTCTTCATTTTCATTTCCTTCTTAAGAATGTGCTGATTTACGTTGTGGACGAACCACCGGCAAACCTGCGCTACATTGTAATAATTCAACGTTTACACGATATAAACGATTAATGGTTTCTACTTGTAAAACATGATGAGCATCGCCCACGCCTTGCACTTTACCTTCACCAAGTAAAATCAACTCATCTGAAAATTGAGCGGCAAGACTTAAATCATGTAATACCATTATAGTAATCAGATTTTTCTGTTTCGTATAGGTGTAAACTTCTTCTAATAGATTAAGCTGATGATGCATATCTAACGCACTCACCGGCTCGTCCAACATTAAAATCTGTGGCTCACGTAATAAAACCTGGGCAAACATCACCATTTGACGCTGTCCCCCACTGAGATTCAGAATATCACGATGGGCTAAATGACCAATACCTAATTGAGCCATAATGCTTGCTGCTTCAGTAAGAAGTTCATCGCTTACTCGCATCGTTAGACTATCCATTCGTCCCAAAAGGACCACTTCAAGTGCGGTCAAGCTTGCATCTACTCGGCTATCTTGAGGCATATAGCCAATTGGTTTACGCCAATCTGCTAACTTCGTCCGTTCTAGCTGTTTGCCTTGATAGGTAATCATTCCTTCATGTGGTAATTCACCAAAAATGGTTTTCAGCATGGAGGATTTTCCCGTGCCATTTGGCCCAAGCACCGTGTAAACTTTACCTTCTTCAAAACGGACATTAATGTGATCAGCAACGGTGAGATCACCTCGTTTTACCGTAAGATTCTTTAATTCTAACATTATTGTCCCCTCTTGTTATTTAAAATAATCCAAAAGAAGAAAGGCACCCCAATAAACGAGGTAACAATCCCCACTGGGAACAATGCTCCAGGGATAATAACTTTGGACAATACCGAAGAAAGGGATAAGAATGCTGCACCAACTAACATTGCGCCCGGTAAGAAGAAACGTTGATCTTCACCAAGTAACATTCGAGCAACATGTGGAGCAACTAAGCCGATAAAGCCAATCACGCCCACGAAACTGATTGCTGTCGCCGTCATCATGGCGACAAGAACTAAAACCTTAATGCGTAATACTTGCAAATTGATGCCAAGACTCGCCGCACGATCTTCGCCTAAACGAAGTGCGGTCAATTTCCAAAGCTCTTTTGAAAGTAATGCGACACAAATTGTGGTGACGACAATAATGATGATTAAACTTTGCCATGTCGCTTTATTTAAGCTACCAAATAGCCAAAACAGAATTTGTTGCGAGACTTCAGGAGCCGAAATAAATTGCACCAATGAAAGTAAGGATTGGAAAATAAAGAGTAATGCAATCCCTACCAACACGAGCATTTCAGAATTAAAACGACGTTTAGACGCGAACAAGAAAAGAATTCCAGAGGCGAGCATAGTCATGACAAACGCACCAATGGGTACTGCAACTTGTACCGGTAAACCAAAACTTCCGAAAGCAATCACAACAGAAGCACCAAAACCTGCCGCGGCAGCGAGACCTAATGTATAAGGACTTGCCATGGGGTTATTTAATAAGGTTTGGATCTCTGCCCCACCTACAGCCAAGGTTGCTCCAACTACAAGCGCCATCAATGCCATAGGTAAACGTAAATTATGCACAATATTGTCTGTCATTTTATCGACTTCACCGATACCGAATAACGCATTCACGACCTCCGACACCGATAGCATCGCAGGGCCAGTCATCACATCGAGAATAAGACTGACCACGCCAATCACTAGAAAAGATAAAATAACAAACCAGCGTTTGCGTTCAAGCTTACGCTGGTTAGCCACAATATCTGCTACAACAGAATTGTTTTTCATTGATTAGTATTTCCCTTATTTGGTTTCAGGGAAAAGATAAATCGTACCTTCCGGTGTTACCGGTAAGTAGTTTTTATAGAAGTTTAAGTAAGTTTGTTGCGGATCTAAATCTTTAAACAGATCAGGATACGCCGCTTTAGCCACAAACTGAACAGACGCACTGTCTGATAAAGTACGAGAATTCGCATGATATGCTGCATAAACTCGGTTATTTTTCACTGCCGGTAATTCAGCCCAGCCAGCACGTTGTTTGAATCCATTTAAACGACGTTCCGCTTCTGCTTTTTCAATACCAAAGCCCATTACCATGCCTTCTTGATTTTTCTTCAATTCAGTTTCACGGCCGGTAATAATAATCGCATCCGGTTTCGCGGCTAATACTTTTTCAGCAGCTAATGTGCCCCATTTACCGATTTCTGCAGGTGCAACATTTTCTGCGCCAACAAGGCTAATCATAGAGCCCCACATGCTTGAGAAGAATGTCATCCCTTGTTCAGCAGGGCCTCCACGACCAAACTCGACATACACTTTTGGTTGTTTTGCTAATTTCGCATTTTTAACCGTCGTTTGAATATGTTCTACAATATCTTTGTATTCTTTAGCCATTTTCGCAGCACGATCTTTCTGCCCCGTCAATTGACCAATAATTTCCGTTGATTTGATGTGTTTATCTAAGGTTTGAGCATTATAATCTAATACAACAATTGGAATACCCGCTTCATTGATGGCATCTAAATCAGATCCTAGCATTTCGTACTGCCAATCAGCTAAGACTAAAAGATCAGGTTTTAATGAAAGCACTTTTTCTACAGAGAACGTGCCTTCCTCTACTTCACCCACATCATCTAATTGATTCAATTTTGGCACCGCTTTGCTGAATAACTCCCAGCTTGCAGGTGCCCAAGAAGACCATACTTTCTTAGAAAAACCGACAACGTTATCTAACGCTTTGTCACCACCGACTGCCATATAATCTTGATAGTAGAAACCAAGTACCACGCGTTTTGCCGGTAAATCTACAGTGACTTCACGATCAAGTATATCTTTTACTTTCACGGGATCAGCATTGGCAAAACCTGCACTTAAACCAAGAATAGTGGCAATCGCTAAAGTTGAAAAACGTCTTTTCATAAGAAAAATCTCCTGAGTAAAATTAAACAATTTAAATGATAATAATTATCGCTACGTATAGTAGCGAAAACGATTGCTAAATTCAACTCAGACGTTTAATTATTCTTCGTAAGCTTCGTCAGTTAATGTTTTTAAGAATGCCTCTAACGCATTAATCTCTTCATCTGTTAGCGGTTTGGCTTTTAAAACATCAGGATTAATGGTTTGAGCATATTCGGCTTTATCCCATGCTTTTCCTGTTTCAGGATTAATTTTACGATTAGGATTATTAAAACTGTCTTTAAATAGCAAAACAGTTTTTAGATCACGGAAAACGCCGTTATGCATATAAGGTGCTGTGACACCAATGTTACGCAATGTTGGCACTTTAAATTTACCTTTTTGCTTTTCATCGCCTTTAACCATCGGATTATCCAATAGTCCATTATCCACATAATCAGCCGCAAGTTTATTCAACTTAATTAACGCTTGGTTACTTGGCACGCCGATATTGTAATAGCGATAATTCGTAAAGGTTTCTTTTGCTGAATTCGCTTCACTTGATTGGTGGCAGTTACTGCAGTTTGTTCGTGTTTTATCAAAAAATAATGCCTTACCTTCGGCTTCAAGTGCGGTCAACTCTGCTTCACCTTTTAGAGTGCGATCATATTTTGAAGAGAATTGCGCAAATAATTCATGCTTTTCGAACTCCGCAATGGCTTTTTCCATAATGGCATAGATTTTGTCGGTATCTGCCCAAATGCTTTCACCATAAATATCCGTAATTGCCTTGTAATAAATTGAATTCGCTTTTAGACGTTCGACAATCGATTTTTTATCTGGCATGCCCATTTCTACAGGATTAACTGGTGGACCACCTGCTTGCTCGGCTAAATCTTTTGCGCGACCATCCCAGAATTGTCCTCCCACATAATCTTGAATTTTTTCATCAAAATGAAAATCTGGTGAAAACATCGCATAAAGTGCCGTGTTGGCATTACGATTACCATGAAGATGCGGATTATCCCCCTCAGAGACCATTTGATTTGCCGAATTTTTACGTTGATCCACAAAGGCGGTACCCGGGTTGTGACAAGTTGAACAGCTTTGTGTTTTATTAAAAGAAAGCGATTTATCAAAAAACAGAACTTCGCCCAATCCTTGATAATTCAATTCTTTTTCCTTAGCTTGATCAGCTAAGGCATAATTGCTCTGCATCAAAGGTGCAAACAATAAAATAGAAAGCCATTTTTTTTGCATCGTGTTCTCCAAATATTCAAATTACAGATAAAAAATAATCCAACAAAGCTTTGTTGGATTATAAAAGGAAAATAATTTTCTACAAGCCGGTTGCCATCTTAATGCGATCAGCAAACATACCAATACTCACGCCAAAATAGTTCGATTTGTTCCAATCTAAAATTGTGCGGTAGTTATTGGAGACTAAGAATGCTCGCCCAACTTCTTTATCAGGACGAACTAGCCAAAGATCTGCTTGCGAAAGTGCGGTTAATTTATCTTGTTCTTGTTGGCTGAAGCTTGCTAGGGTAACACCTTTAGATTGCCAATCACTTAATGAACGTGCTTTGTTTTTCTCAATGCCTGAAAGTGATAAATCTAATGGTTGATTTAATGTGACTTCAACGCCCCAAGGCAATTTGTTATCCCAACCTACAGTGTGAAGATAATTTGCAATTGAAGCAAATGCATCAAATTGGTTCGTCCAAATGTCCTTCACGCCATCATTATTACCATCTGCCGCATAGTTTAAGAATGCGCTTGGCATAAATTGAGTTTGTCCCATTGCGCCTGCCCAAGAGCCTAACATTTTATTGCGTTGAATATGATCACGTTCTAACATCTTCATCGCATTCACAAATTCTTTGCTAAATAAGGCTTCACGTCTGCCATCAAAGGCTAATGTGGCTAAAGCTGATAGTACATCATAGCTACCTTGATAATAGCCAAAACTACTTTCCATGCCCCATAAAGCAAGAATATATTCTTGTTGAACACCATAGCGTTGGCTTACTTGTTGTAATGGTGCTTGGACTTCCCAATAACGCTCTTCGGCGATATCTACTTTGTTTTGGGTTAATACTTTATTCAGATAATTGGTTGTACCGTTTGGATTCGGTAACTGCGGTTGATCCGCATTACGCTGACTTCTCCCCGCTTGTGCACGATCCAAATCTACAGCCTTTTGCATATATTGAATATTATTTTGTGCATTCAATACTGACAATGATACGCCTTCAGCAGCCGCTTTATCTTTTAAGAACTGAACATAATCATTAAAGTTATCTAAAGTTCTTGGTTTGCTATAAACGGCATTACTGCTTACTGACGGAATACTTTTCGTGGATGACGTTGTTGTCGTATTGCTTGAACAACCCGCCAATAAAAGTGCGGTTGATAACACCGTCATTTTTAACGTTGAGATTAAATTCATTTCTTTTCCTTTTTTAATGATCAAAATATCGCATTATTTGCGTAAAAATTTGTTATAAACAGCTTTCAATAATGAGGTTGGTAATAAGCGAGAACCTGAACGCAAGGCAAAGGTGAATAGGCCTGAAAATAAGCCTTGAATACCTAAGCGATGTTTCAATTTAAATAAACGCCATTCTGCTTTCGCTTGGTTTAAACCTCTACGACGCCCTACCATGCCATTGCCCACGCGGGCATAAACTAAAATATCTGGCAAGTTTGCCACTTTTTGTCCTTGTGCTACGAGCTTAATCCACAGGTAATAATCTTCCTGTAAATCTTCATATCCACCACAATTAATGACCGCACTTTTTTGATATGCCACCGTCATGTGGTTGAACGGACAACGTTTTTGCGTAAATTTAACGATATCTTGTGCATCAGTCGGCACGTTACGATATGCCACAATGTCTTGAATATTTTCGCCAAACTCAGCAATCTGCCCACCGAAAATAATCGTATCCGGGTGCTGCTCAATAAACGCCACTTGTTTTGCAAAACGCTCTGGCACACAAATATCATCGGTATCCATACGAAATACCCAATCGTGCGAACAATGTTTCAAACCTTCATTAAGCGCTTTGCCTAAGCCTAAATTTTTTGGCAACTTCACTAAGTTTAAGGGTAATTTTGTTTCGAATTCAGAAACCACAGCTTCCAATTCTGGCGTTACCGCACCATCAAACACCAACACGATCTCATCTGCTGGATGGGTTTGAGCCACTAAACTTTCAAAACATTCTCTTAAATATTGTGGGTTTTCCTTAATATATAAGGACATTAAAACTGAAAATTTCATACTTCTCTATCTGATAAGTTATCTACATAAATCGTTTCAAATTAATTGCCAATTTGGGGGAAATTAGAACCACAATGGCAATCACAAGCTGCTTAATGCTTTTCGTTAATTTAAAAATCTCAAAATAGTAAAAAGCGGCTTTACGGGATAAATTCATAATATGTGGGTAGGCCAACATATATTGTGCATTGATAGCAAAATTCTTTTCTTGCTCTGCCGTTTTCACATGATTTTCACGGATATAATCAATCGCTTTTTGCGTATTGGTTGTATCGGTTGACACACTAGAACGCTTGGTATGGAATGTGCAATAGGTCAATGGTTCTACCACTTTGTATGGCTTAAATGTGGGTTCCAGCACGAGTTTTAATAAGAAATCATAGTCTTCCAATGAACGAAGTGCGGTGGATAATCCGCCTATTTTTAAAAACAGATCTTTTTTCACTCCAATCATTGGCATACCACCGATTTTATTTGCCAGTAAAATTCGCTCTACGCTAATCTCTTGTGGCTCAATCGGATTGGTCACATAGCTAAAACCTTCATTCACCATTTCACATTTAGCCGGATGGTAAACAAAGTTGACATCAGGATGCTCAGCAATCACATCGGCTAATTTCTGACATTTATCATTTGCAAAACGATCATCGTCATCAAGGAATAACAACCATTCATTATCGGCATTTCTTGCCCCGATATTACGGCTTTCTGCCGCGCCTTGATTGGTTTCGTTACGAATAACGTTAACCGCAAATGGATAAGATTGTGTCACTTCAACGGGTTCTTTCGAGCAATCATCCACAATCACCACATCAAAATTATAGGTGGTTTGTTTGGTTAAACTTTCCAATAAGGCAGGAATTTCTTCTTTCCGATTATAAGAAGGCACGATGATACTAAACATCTTTCGGCTCCTGTTGTTTAAATAAAATAAGTTGTTTACCGTGAGCGCCAAAAAGCGATAAGAACATCAACATCACGAACATAATGCCAGGGAAAGCAAAGGTGTCCGCTTTGATATTACAAAATGCCAAAATCACAAAGGCAGAAAGGATAAATTTCCAGCTGCCATCAAACCAGTTTAAGGCGACTTTGCGGACAAAATAAAATGTCACGGCAAAACACACTAAAGCATAAGACACACCACCATAAAGAATTTGGCGTAAGAAACCGGAGTCCGTATGTCCATAATAACGTCCAACTTCTAACTCACCGGTCATATACATGCCATCGCCATAAATGAACTGCTTGAGTGTTGGCATAAAGAGATGGTTTTTCATCAACGTATCCGTTGACGAACTGACAAATCCTGCACCGTGTAATAAATTAATCACAGGCTCTAAAGCATGTGCCACATAAGGATTTTCTGGTAAGAAATATGCCAATAATAATACTAAAACAGCGAATGCAATGAGTGATGGCACATAACGCCATTTGAAATACACCAAAATACTCACCACGGATAGCAAAAGGAATGTACGTCCTGAAATCAACCCAATACATAGCATAAAAAACACTAAAACACTTGGAAGTGTATTACGTTTGGAGTTATAAGCTAATAAGAAATGCAACAGCATCAAATAGAATAAACTCAGTTGGAAAAAGGCGGTTGCGGTGATGTTATATAAGCGATACTCCTGCTCTGAACCATAAAAGCGTGCAGGTAATACCGCATTGGTCGAAAGCAAGAAATCAATCATAAATGATGCACCGAGTAAACCAATCACGCCCACTGCAAACTGCACCACCACACCGAGTTGTAAATCATGAACGACTTTTTGTTGAGCATTTACATTGGCATAGAAGGCATTATAAAGCCCCACACCAAAGATAAATAAAATCAGCTCTTTTACATACATGGTGATGACAGAAAAATCTCGCGTACCGTTAACTAAAAGCGGAATCACGCTAAATGCAATCAGCCCAATGATGACGGCTAAACTATCTACTGGTACAGTGATACCTTGTGGTTTCTGCTTTTTAAAATATTGATAAGCCAATACAACCAATGCCGCTAAACCTGCGACGAATGACATTCGTACAACATGAAACAGCCAAGGATCGTAAAGATAAAAAAGATTAAAAAGTGCGGTCATTTTTACGTTATTTTCCTAAATTCTTTTTCACTGCTAAGATTTTTTTGAGTGGATATTTAATTAATTTCTTCACTAAATTATTAGATTTTGAACCACGAATCGCTTCCAAATTACTCACTAATTGTGGATTTTCAATGGCCACAAGCGGACGAACCACATTGTTATTAATCTGGAATTGGGTTTCAAATAATAAGAAATCATCAGCAAGCCAAAACGGTTTTTCTTGTTCGAGTTG
>OIFP01000252.1_pt1 | contig 14926 bp, 9 predicted proteins | sample 1582061 | NCBI WGS metagenome assembly OIFP01 (sample SAMN07501072, study PRJEB24779) | human gut metagenome | isolation source: stool | host: human infant | place: USA: Pittsburgh, PA | reverse complement strand
CTTTAAAGGTTAGATTACGTCTTACCCGTTCACGTCGTAATTCTTCGCCTAATTCAGCCATTTTCGTTCCTTTCTAAATCTACGTAATATTCATATAGTAATTAGCTAATTATTGCTCATCATTGGAATCGGAGAAATATCTAGCCTTAGCTTGTTCAGGGCTCATTAAAATTTCTCGAGCCTTACTGCCCATGCTAGGGCCAACGATTTTAAGGTCTTCCATTGTATCTACAAGACGTGCCGCACGAGTGTAACCTATACGGAAACGACGTTGCAACATCGATACGGAAGCTTGACCAGATTCCATAACGAGATTGACAGCTCGCTCTAATAATTCATCGCGGTAAACATCATTAGCATCAGAAGATTCTTTTTCAGCTTCCTTTTCCACTTCTTGAGTTACCGTATTATCATATTCTGGTTCTCGTTGAGCTTTCACAAACTCTACAAGTTTTTCTACCTCATCATCAGAAATGAAGGCTCCTTGTACACGAATAGGTTTATTTGCACCAATCGGAGCAAATAACATATCCCCTTTACCCAATAATTTCTCTGCTCCTGCCATATCAAGAATGGTACGGGAGTCAATTTGAGAGCCTACAGCAAAAGAAATACGGCTTGGTACATTGGCCTTGATAGAACCGGTAATAACGTTAACAGATGGCCGTTGTGTCGCAAGAACCATGTGAATACCTGCGGCACGAGCCATTTGTGCTAAACGACTAATAGATTCTTCAATATCATCAGGAGCCGTCATCATAAGGTCAGCTAACTCGTCGATAATCAACACGATTAGCGGCATAGCAGCCTTAGGATGAGCCTCATTATAGCTCTTGATATCACGTTTACCAGATGCAGCAAACGCCTTATAACGAGCCTCCATTTCACGAACGGCCCAACGCAATACAGCTGCTGCTTTTTTCATATCCGTTACAACTGGAGCCATCAAGTGCGGAATCCCATTGTAAATAGACAATTCAACCATCTTAGGGTCGATTAATAATAACTTAACCTCTTCCGGTTTGCGGCTAAAGAGAATACTAGAAATTAATGTATTTACACATACGGATTTACCAGAGCCAGTTGTACCAGCTACGAGCAAGTGAGGCATCTTCGCAAGATCCGTAATAACAGGCTTACCTGCAATATCCTTACCAAGACCAACAGGAATACCTCCACGAGCATCTTTAAAGTCACTACAATCAAGTACATCGCGTAAATGAACGGCTTCTGTCGTTTTATTAGGGACCTCAATACCGATGGCAGATTTCCCTGGAATCGGAGCCTCCATACGAATATGTTGCGCTGCCAAATTGAGGGCAATATCGTCTGTTAAATTAACGATACGACTCACTTTCACGCCTGGTGCAGGTTCAATTTCATAACGTGTAACAGTTGGGCCTTGTGTAGCATTAACAACCTTTGCCGTAATACCAAAGTCACTCAATACATGTTCAAGCATCATCGCATTTTGTGCTACTTCTTCACCATTGTTTTGACTCCCCTTCCCTTTCGCCAAAATATCTAGACTTGGGAAATGGTAAGGTCTATCATAGGACCGATGAATCTGTCCATCTTTAGATACAGCTACTTGCGCCGTATCTTCTGTAGTACTAATAATGGACGGTACTTGTAACCCCATACCTGCCATACCAACTCCAGCACTTACAGAACTTGCCGCTGCACCCGTTCCTGGCACAGCGGAGGCAATAGCACCGTGATTCGTTTCCAATGGGCCTATTGTTGTATTTTGATAAGAGAATTCTGGTTCTTCATCATCAGAGTTTTCTACAGTTCCAACCTCATCTGAATACTCTTCATCTGGTGTATATGAATAGTCCTCATCTGGAACATATACATAATCATCACTCGTAGATCTATGCGTATCAGAGAATTGTTCAAAATTATCAGCTTCATAAGACTTAGCATCACCAGATGCTTCAGATATATTAGCCAATTGCTCAGCCGCACGATTACGTGCTTCTATCTCAGCCAATTCCTTCCAAGATGTAGGAGTTCTTTGTGACTCCATAGTAGTAACTGTATCTTCAATAGGATCAACATCTATAGCTGTGGTAGAGTCAAAAAGGTCTCTTCCAGTAGCAATGCCTTGTTTTTCTAGTGCTTCTAATGCTTGATCTGCTGCATCAGCAAAGCGTGTATCTTTTTCCCTGTTATAAGCTTTACGCTGTTCTGCCGCTTCTTTACGTTGTTCATTCCAATCTTCAAAGACTTCTTTTGCAACAGCAACCTTCTCGGCAGCTACCTCTTTTGCAACATCAAGGCCAACCTGTGTTTTGTCCGCGGCCTTCTGTAATCCACTGCGCAAAGACAAACGTGTCACCAGTAATCCAAAAGCTATGAGTAAGAATACATCAAGAATAATAGCCCCTAGGTTACCTAACAGTGTACGAAGGAATGTAGCAATTGCGCCACCTACGAAACCACCTTGATTAGCTAGTTGTGTAGTAATGAGTTCCTGTCCCTCAGGAACGCGCCACAAGGGAACAAGAGCTAACAAAAATAGGAAAAACAAGGTCATTACAACCCCTCGTTTTGTAATGGAAATAAATGTATCCTTATATAATAATCTCCAACCTAACCAGAAAACACATAAACAAGGAATAATCCCCCCTAAGCCAAAGCCATAACGGAATATACCTGTTAAAATCTGTCCTACAAGGCCGAGTTCAAAGCCGAAAAAGCCCAGAAAGGAAATCACAGCAAAGGCAATGACAATAAGGCCTTTCACTTCGCTGCGCAAAGAAAAACTTTGAGACTTTGATTGCTGTTTTGTACTTGTTCGCTTACGGCGTGTGTTGCGTCTTTTGGTGGAAGTATTTTCTTCTGCCATAAATCTATACAAACCCCTTACTTATATAACATTACAGTAAATTAACTTATCATTATATTATAGCATATATCGTAATATTAAGTTAATTTTTACAACGTTTCTCCCAGTCGTGAAGTAACTGTTCCTCAGTCCCTCTCTTTATGCCCTTATAGTAGGTTGCATCAACTAGAGGCGTTGGTAAATACTGCTGTTTTACATATCCATTAGGATAATTATGAGCATACTTATAAGCTTTCCCATGACCTAATTTACTAGCCCCGCTATAGTGACTATCTTTCAAATGATCAGGTACTTGTCCACAATCCTTATGTCGCACATCAGATATCGCGGCATCAATAGCTACATAAGCAGAATTACTTTTAGGTGCGAGAGCAACATAGCACGCAGCCTCAGATAATATAATACGCGCCTCAGGAAAACCTACCATATGAGCCGCTTGAGCCGCTGCGTTGGCAAGTATAAGAGCTTGTGGGTCCGCAAGTCCTACATCCTCTGCTGCACAAATAACAATACGACGAGCAATGAAATTAGGATCCTCTCCAGCTTCAATCATGCGTGCTAAATAATGTACCGTTGCCTGCACGTCAGAACCACGCATACTTTTTATAAAGGCTGAGATTGTATCGTAATGACTGTCTCCTTTTTTATCATATGTATATATACGACGACCTACGACCTTTTCAAGAACCTCAATAGTAATCGTCCCCTCATCAGGAACCATAGCTGCAGCTTGTTCAAGAATATTAAGGGCCATGCGGCCATCACCATTGACGAAAATTCCCACATCTTCCAGAACTTCATCCGTTACCTGTAGATGGCGTTTGCCTAATCCCACTTCTTCATCGGTAATGGCGCGACGTAAAATTTGACCAATAGCCTTTGGTGTAAGTGCTTCTAATGTAATAAGACGCAAACGAGATAATAGCGGTCTATTAACCTCAAAGAATGGATTTTCTGTAGTAGCACCAATAAGGATAATAGTGCCATCCTCTACACAAGGTAACAACACATCTTGTTGGCTTTTATTAAAGCGATGAATTTCATCGAGGAATAGAATTGTGCGTTGCTGTAAAGAACGAACTCGTTTGCGCGCGTCTTCAATGATGGTGCGCAACTCACCAATACCGGCGTTAGTAGCATTCAGATTTACAAAATGGCTATTACTCACCTTAGCTATAATGCCAGCTAATGTAGTCTTACCCGTTCCACAAGGCCCATAAAAAAGCATAGATGGTATTGTATCCTTCTCTACCATAGCTCTCAAGAAAGTCCCCTTACCTACGGCCTTCTCTTGACCATATAAATGATCTAGTTTAGTAGGACGCATTCGTACAGGAAGCGGCTCGTATGTATTTGTAGGTGTCATATCAAATAAACTATCCATTCTATCACCTCAATTCGCACTCAGTTTAACTGTCATATTTTAATATCTATAACTATTCAATCAAAAAACAATTACTATCCCGTCATAAAAGCCTAATAACACCAGTAACTCGGTAACACTGATAATATTGGCAAGACATTTATAACATTTATGACATTTAGGACTCTTAAGATTTTAAAAAGTTTAAATTCTTACCAAAGATATATTTATAGTATATGATATTTCAGTCTATTTTTACACGCAAAAAAGCCCCACCATGCCGTAATGTACCGCGTTTTGATCCTGCAAGGGCAGGTGGGTGTCCTCCTCATCCTGCAGTTGTCCCGTAAGGGCGTAACGTTCAGACGAGAGTTCAGACTCCCAAAGTAAATGTGTTGGCTCAAAACTGCGATATCACACGCACATGGCAGGGATATCTTATACTTAAATAGTATCAGAAAGATTAGCAATTAACAAGTCTTGACATTTCGATTTTAATCAATTCTTGCCTATGTTTTTACACTAAAGATTGCTCTTGTTCTTCTTCTATATCTGGTTTAATATGCAACTCTTTTAATTGCTTTGGTTCTACTTCAGATGGAGCTTGGCTCATGATATCAGAAGCAGATTGAGTTTTAGGGAATGCGATTACGTCGCGGATAGATTGACGTTTTGCCATCAACATAACAAGACGATCAAGACCAAATGCACAACCTGCATGAGGAGGTGCACCATATTGGAATGCATCAAGCATGAAGCCGAATTTAGATCTTGCTTCTTCAATGGACAAGCCAATTGCTTTGAATACTTTTTCTTGTACGTCAGCTTGGTAGATACGCAAGGAACCGCCACCGATTTCTACACCGTTCAATACCATATCGTAAGCAATCGCTTTTACGCTGCCAGGATCAGATTCCAATTTATCAAGATCCGCATGGCGTGGCATTGTGAACGGATGGTGCATTGCAACATAACGTTTTTCATCTTCGTTATATTCGAACATAGGGAAATCAGTTACCCATGTGAATGCCAATTTATCTTGGTCAATCATGTTCATACGACGTGCCATTTCAAGGCGTAGTTCACCTAATGCACGTGCCACAGTTGCAGGTTTATCAGCAATCATCAATACGAGGTCGCCACCTTTAGCACCCATTTTTTCACCGATATTGCGAATTGTATCTTCACCTAAGAACTTCATGATTTGAGACTTGATAGAACCATCTTCGTTGAAGCAAGCCCATGCAAGGCCTTTGGCGCCGTAACGATTTACATATTCAACAAGGTCGTCAAGTTCACGGCGAGGAATGCCAGCGTCACCAGGTACAACGATACCTTTAACTACACCACCATTGTCGATAACAGAACGGAATACTTTGAATTCTGTATCTTTTACAAGATCAGTTACATCAGTAAAGGCCATATCAAAACGAAGATCCGGCTTATCAGAGCCGTATTTATCCATTGCTTCGTCCCATGTAATACGAGGCATAGGCAAAGAAATTTCTTTACCTAATGCAGTTTTAAATACATGAGCAATCATCTCTTCAAGCAATGCATAAATATCTTCTTCATCAACGAAGGACATTTCTAAATCGAGCTGAGTGAACTCAGGTTGACGGTCTGCGCGCAAATCTTCATCGCGGAAGCAACGAACGATTTGGAAATATTTTTCGTAACCAGCAACCATCAAGATTTGTTTGAAAATTTGTGGAGATTGTGGCAACGCATAGAATGTACCAGCATTTACACGGGAAGGCACTAGATAGTCACGAGCGCCTTCTGGTGTAGATTTAGTAAGCATTGGCGTTTCAATTTCCAAGAAATCGCGGCTATCGAAGAAGTCGCGCATTGCTTTAGTTACTTTGTGACGCAAAATCAAGTTGCGTTGCATTTCTGGACGACGTAAGTCAAGGTAACGATATTTCAAGCGAATATTTTCATCTACATCGATATCATCTTGGATATAGAAAGGAGGAGTTTTAGCGGAATTCAATACGCGCAACTCTTCACAGAACATTTCGTATGCACCTGTAGGAAGGTTTGGATTAATAGCAGCCTCATCACGTTTTGTAATCTTACCACGTACACAAAGCACATATTCATTACGAACATCCTCTGCTTTGTGGAACGATTCTACGTTATGATCTGGGGATGCCACTACTTGTACTACACCAGAACGATCGCGTAAATCCAAGAAAATCAAACCACCATGGTCACGACGGCGTTCAACCCAACCACATAATACGACCTCTTTACCTACCTCTTGTTCAGAGATGGTGCCACAACCGTGCGTACGGTGTAAGCCTTGCATTGTTTCCATTCTAATTGTCATCCTTTCACCAACGAAGTTATACGTTCAGCCACTGTATCAAGAGATACAGTCTCTTGTTCACTAGTATCCATGAATCGAATTATGGCTTCTTTACGAGCCAATTCATCATCACCCAATATAATAACATATTTCGCATTAATTTTGTTAGCGTATTTTAATTGTGCCTTCATACTCTTGCCCTGCCCGTCCATTTCAACGGTAATATATTCATCATGTAAGTCTTGGCAAATTTTGAAAGCCTCTACCTTAGCCGCATCACCAAGAGCGACTACGAATACAGATGGTTCTACAGTTGGCTCAGGCAATAAGTTTTGTTTTTCAAGAGCTAATAGTAAACGCTCCATGCCCATAGCAAAACCGATAGCTGGAGTATGAGGTCCATCGAGCTCTTCTACGAGACCATCGTAACGGCCACCACCGGCTACAGCACTTTGAGCACCTAAAGGAGTATATTGTACCTCAAAGGCTGTCTTTGTATAGTAATCAAGGCCACGTACGAGACGAGGATTTAAAGTATATTGCACATTAGCTGCAGTTAAATAGGTTTTCAATTCTTCAAAATGATCATGACACTCTTCACATAAATGTTCGTGAATTTCAGGAGCACCTACGGACAAGGATTTACATGTTTCATTTTTACAATCCAGTATACGCAAAGGATTTTTGTACAACCGTTCTTGGCAATCGCTACATAATTGTTCTTTTTTAGGTTCAAAGAATTCAATTAATTTTTCACGGTATACAGGACGACATGTTGGACAACCTACGGAGTTCACCTCTACATTGAGATCTTTAAGACCAAAATCTTTTAACAATTGTACAACCATGCAGATAACTTCACTATCTACCACTGGAGATTGCGAACCTAGTACCTCTGCACCAAATTGGTGGAATTGACGATAACGACCCGCTTGCGGTTTATCATGACGGAACATAGGGCCCATGTAATACCATTTTGTGAGACCTTCTTTACCATATACTTTATTTTCTAAGTATGCGCGCACAGCAGACGCCGTATTTTCAGGGCGTAAGGTAAAGCTAGAACCACCGTCATCACCAGTGGTAAAGGTGTACATCTCTTTTTGTACTACATCTGTAGTCTCACCGATACCGCGTAAGAATAATTTAGTTTCTTCAAAGGCAGGTGTGCGAATTTCATTGAACCCATATACTTTACAAATTTCGCGCATACGTTGTTCAATATAATGCCAATGTATCATCTGTTCTGGCAAAAAGTCTTGTGTACCTCTTGGTTTTCTTATAGCCATTACACAACCTCCCAAAATCTTTCACAAATTCTATGTCGTTTCTCTAAAAGTGCATCTATCGTTTCGTGATAAACATCTACGTCTTTTGGCATATGCTGTTTAAGTTGACGATATTCAGGGGCGCGCATCCACTTGGATGAACTGCCAGGCCCCATAGATAGAATACTCTGCCGTTCTTCCATAATCTGGATATTATATTCACACGCTTTGCCAGGCAAGGTATAGCCAATATTCTCTAACTGCCCTCTCATATATTGTTGGCGATATAAATAATATGGCACATAACCAGCCGCTTCAAGACGCTCTTTACCATATTGTACCATTTCCGCCACAAGATGTTCTTCAGGAATATCATCTTCCATATGTAAATCGTACAACGGGCTACCACGTTTTAATGCTAACGTATGAATTGTAACATTTTCCGGCAGATTTTGACATACATAATCCATATTCTCTATCATGTTTAACATCGTTTGATTAGGCAAGCCTGCAATAAAATCCATATTTACGGCTAATGATGTATTGTTTTTTACATATTGTAAAAGTTCATCAATATCCCGTACACTATGGCCGCGTCCAATACGACGCAAAATATCATCTTGCATTGTTTGCGGGTTAATGCTAATACGATTCACACCTAGCGCAAGCATGGAACGTAGCTTTGTAGGATTAACAGAATCAGGTCGTCCTGCCTCTACAGTAAATTCATGACCTTCTGGTACGAGTAGAGACAACTGTTTTAGAACCTGGTGAAAGTCTTCATCCTTTAGCACTGTCGGAGTACCACCGCCCATATAGAGGGTATCTACGGTTAGATTATAAGATTGGATAATAGCTTTCATATCTTCTATATCACGGGTTAAAGCCCTTAGAAATTGACTTTTACCAGCATAATCCTGATAGAGACCATATGGAAACGAGCAATATACGCAACGCGTGTCACAGAAAGGAATACCACAATAGAGGCTTACCTTTTTATCATCTGTATCAGATAGAAATGGACGTTGATACTCGCCAATGGCCCCCAAAGTAGCAAGCTTTTCTATAGACACAGAAAACTCGTCCCGAATGTGACGAGTTGCTGCGTGGACAGAGCCATATGTATCTATATATTTATGTAGTAGCTTTGTAGGGCGCACACCTACCATGGTTCCCCACGGAGCCTCAGCAGGTAAGCCTTGATATTCACGCAAATAGCGCAACAAGGCTTGTCCAATTTGACGACGCCCCATAGAGGAAACAGGTCCTTCAAAAATCTGAACCGAATCACCAATAGTAACAGTTAATGTGTACATCCCTTCCATTTCATGCGCTTCAAGGATAACCTCTGGATGTACCTTATCAGAAAAGAGTCCTGCCGCGCCACAGTTATGAGCTACTACGGAGCCAAGTGGTAATGGCCCCGTATATAGATAACCATTAACCATGATGGGACATACGCTCAAGCTTTTCTAATTCTGCTTCAGTCATATGATTTTGGCAATCGCTACAGTAACCATATACTTTCAATTGATGATCAATGGTACGGAAGTTTAATTTCTTAGCGATAATAGACTCCAATGTTTCAAGCATGTCGTCTTCAAACTCAGATACTTTACCACATTTTACGCAAATCAAATGATGATGGAAATGAGCGAATTCTTCGTCATTTAATTCATAGCGATTACGGCCATCACCAAAATCAAGACGTTTTAACAAATCAAGTTCTGTGAAGAGATCAAGAGTTCTGTAAATTGTTGCCAACCCGATATCAGGTGCCACCTCTTTTACAAGAACATATACATCTTCAGCACTCAAGTGATTTTCATCAGCATCGATGAATGCTTGCAAAATTGTTTGACGTTGAGTTGTCAATTTGTACTTTTTGTCTTTAATGCGTTCTTTTAATTTTTCTAATGTTGTGTTCATAATAAATTTCCCCTCGACTGTAAAAAATAATTCGTTTAAACCTACTGACCAACGAATGGGTTGTATTGTTTTTCATACCCTATATTTGTTTCCGGTCCATGACCAGGATAAACCATTGTATTATCAGGCAATGTATAAAGCTGAGTCTTAATAGATGATATCAGGGTCTCATAAGAACCATTTGGAAAATCTGTACGGCCTACGGAATCTCTGAATAGAGTATCCCCTACAAATACAAGACCTTCCATATAATAACACACCCCTCCTGGCGTATGACCTGGTGTTTCAAGCACCTCAAGATCGATATCACCACATGTAATGTGATCACCTTGTTTAACCTCGATAATTTCCGCTTTTACCTTAATTGGCGTTGGATTGCTATAAGCACTAAGATTAAGTTCAGGATCAGATAAATACGGTACATCGCCTTTATGAATATATACAGGCACATGATAGATGTTTACAATCTCTTGAATGCCACCAATATGATCTCCATGACCATGTGTCAGTACAATCGCCTTCGGCTTTAAGTCATGTTTTTTTAGCGCATCTAGTACTTCAGCTGTTGCAGGATCGATAATGAAAGCTTCACCTATCGCTTTATCACCGATAACATAGCAATTTGTTCCTAGTGGACCTAAAGGCATGCGCATAAGCACTAATTGTTGTTCGCTCATTAAGCCCCTCCTTTACTACGTTGAACAGTATACACTTCACGAATACGACGCAATTTAGTCATTACGAAATCTAGTTGCGAAATATCCCGAATATCAACCACCAAATTGATGCTTACATTTTTTGTATCTTCTTGAACCTTAGCATTGATGTTAGTAATGGTGATTTTCAATTCTGAAAGCACCGCCATAACCTCCATGAGAATGCCAGCTCGATCATAAGCTTGAATATCAATGCCTACGTGGAAAGATTCGCCAGAAGAACCGTCCCAAGAGACTTCTATCATCCGCTCTAAATCTTCAGGTGAATGGCCCATGCTAGGGCAATCACAACGGTGAATAGAAACGCCACGACCACGGGTTATGTAACCTATAATATCATCACCAGGTACAGGATTACAGCATTTTGCCATACGCACCATCACACCAGCTTCACCTTTTACGAGAACACCAGTGCCATTTTTAGTTTTCTTTTGTCCTTGAGATTTTAACTTCTCAATAATTTGCTCTGTACTGCGCTTAGATTCCTCTACCTCTTTAGACTTTTTATAAAGTTCAATTAAACGCAAGAGAACCGTGCTTACAGGAATACCGCCATAGCCACAGGCTGCAAACATTTCCTCTTCTGTACCGGCTTTAAGTTGTTTCGTTACATGTTGTAAACGGTTGTCTGCACATAATTCTTTCCAATTATGATTCAATCGTTTTGCTTCTTTTTCAAGAGCTTCTAAGCCTTTTTCAATATTTTCAGCTTTATTTTCACGCTTGAACCAATTGCGAATTTTGCTCTTACTTTCAGAAGAACCTACGATATTCAACCAATCAAGGCTAGGACGACCTGTTTTGGATGTGATGATATCAACAATATCACCATTTTGCAAGGTGTAATCCAGCGGTACAATTTTACCGTTTACCTTAGCACCTACACAATGATGACCTACATCGGTATGAACTCGATAGGCAAAATCAAGAGGTACAGAGCCTATTGGCAACTTAACAACGTCACCCTTTGGCGTAAATACAAATACCTCACCAGAGAAAACGTCTAATTTCAAAGCATTAACGAGTTCCGTTGGATTACTAGTATCTTGCCATTCAAGAACCTGGCGCAGCCATGCAACCTTTTGATCAAATTCTTTATCGCCGTTTTTATTTCCTTCTTTATATCGCCAGTGAGCGGCCACACCATATTCAGATACACGGTGCATTTCCCAAGTACGGATTTGAATCTCTACCGGTTGCCCCATCGTGCCGATAACGGTTGTATGCAAGGATTGATACATATTAGACTTCGGCATGGAAATATAATCTTTGAAGCGATAAGGCAATGGCTTCCACAAGCTATGTGCAATGCCAAGTACTGCATAACAATCAGGGATGCTATCAACGATCACACGAACGGCAAGCAAATCATAAATTTGGGATAAATCACGATTATCCTTTTTCATCTTCTTATAAATACTGTAGAAGTGTTTTGGACGACCTTTGATATCCGCCTTGATATGGGCTTCACTTAAGGCCTTTGTAAGTTGCCTCATCGTATCATTAACGATGTCTTCCCGGACTTGGCGTTTTTGTTTCATTTGATCGACTAGATCATAGTATTTTTCCGGCTCTAAATAACGGAAGGATAAATCTTCCAACTCCCATTTCACATTGAAGATACCAAGACGATGTGCCAAAGGTGCAAAGATTTCTAGGGTTTCCTTAGCAATACGCTTTTGTTTGTCACTACGCATATGCTTTAAGGTGCGCATATTATGTAAGCGATCACCCAATTTAATAACTACGACACGTACGTCCTTCGCCATAGCTAAAATCATCTTTCGATAGTTTTCCATTTGGCGATCTTCTTTGGTTTCATACTGGAATTGGTTTAATTTTGTTACCCCATCAACGAGGAATGCTACTTCAGAGCCAAACATCTCCTCTAGGTCTTCCTTCGAGTAAGATGTATCTTCAACCACATCATGCATTAGAGCTGCCATGAGTGTAATATGGTCGATTTGTAAATGTGCCAAAATATCAGCTACAGCTAGAGGATGCATGATATACGGTTCACCGGAAGCTCTAAACTGACCTTCATGAGCCTTATCAGCAAGCTCAAAAGCTTTCAATACTTGGTCACACTCATCATCTGTTAAATACGTATGGATATACTCCATAAACTCGGCTAAGGCTTTACTTTTATCAAATGTACTTTGTTCTACCAAAGCTTTGCCTTCTTCATTTACAGTTGTCATGATGTCACCTCCTATACACTATAAGTAAGGAATGTTACGGATGTGACAAGATCTAATTTTCCTTCAATGGCGTTCCATCTAAGCATTAATTGACCATCATCACTTGTATATTCTTCAACAATGCCCAATTCTTTAAATACATCAATAGATGTTAGAGCACTGCGATTATTCTGATCTGGCGGCTTACGGCGCAATATATCTTGTTCTACATTATAAACCGATTGACTACGACCTCGCATGGACTGTTTTATTATGACATACATTTGTCTAAGCCCTTCTGTAGAAAGCTTAATCGGCTCTTCAGTCAATGGTTCAATAGCTTGAATCATGAGTTGCGGAGAAACCATGCCTTGCCATTCATTCTTTTGCAAAGAAAATGCCACTTTTACCACAGTTCCCACAAAGATAAATTTAAATAAGTCTGGACGATTCCAAGCTATAGCATCTAATGTACCATTCGAAGTTTCAAATATTATCTTACAATGATTTTTTAATTGGCCCATGAGCATAATATCTTGCATGGTAGCTTCCATAATAGCAAAGACTGGCGTGCTATTGGCCATTCCATAAGGTTCAAGGTCTGATACGCGGTCAATGATATCGACATCGATATCATCAACAGGTAGTTCCGCATCAATAGCAACCACAGGAATATATTCCTCATCTGTAATAACTGCTTTGCAATACTTGGTTAACCGTTCTCGTAACTCATCAATACGATTTGCATCGATGCTAAAGCCTGCTGCCGCAGCATGCCCGCCAAACTGTAGCAAGATATCCTCACAAGATTTTAATGCATCATATATGTTAAAGCCATCTATACTACGGCACGAGCCTTTACCAACGCCATCATGAATACTGATGACTAAGGTTGGCTTGTAAAACTCCTCTACTAGACGAGAAGCAACAATACCAATGACTCCTGGATGCCACTCTTCGCCGGCCACAATAGTTACATAATCAGCTTTATGTCCTTGATTAGCTACATCAACACGAGCCAACTCATGAATATTTCGTTCTAACTCTTGTCGTTCACGGTTCGTTTCATTTAGTTCCTCCGCAATTGCCTCTACTATATCCTCGTCATCGGTCACAAGTAATTCAACTGCACGCGTTGCATGCGTTACGCGACCCGCTGCATTAAGACGAGGTGCTAAGGTAAAACCAATATGTCCAGATGTAATAGTTCGTTCATGAAGCCCAGCTACATCAATAAGCTTTTTAATCCCCAAGTTAGGTTCCCTATTCATCTTCTCAAGGCCTGATTTTACAATGATACGGTTCTCACCGACCAAAGGCACTACATCTGCCACAGTGCCAAGTGCAACGATATCTAAATCATCTAAGTACCATTCTCCGTGCTTTGTAAGCCACAAGGCTTGGCATAACTTAAAAGCAACACCTACTCCAGATAAGTTTTTATCCTTATATGGACAGTCCTTTTGCTTATGATTTATAACGGCCTTGGCTCGTGGAATCATATCAGGAGCCGTATGGTGATCCGTAATAATCATATCGATGCGGTCTCGTACAGCCTCTACAATATCGTAAGAACTAATGCCGCAGTCTACAGTAATGACTAAAGCCGTTCCCCGTTCAATAAGGTGCTCTAAAGCCTCTAAATTGAGGCCATACCCTTCACTTTGACGTTCTGGTATGTAATAGGTAACATCGGCACCTAATTTCTTTAAAAATCGATAAAGTACTGATGTTGCAGTAATACCATCTACATCATAATCACCATAAATGACGATTGGTTTGTGACTTTCAATTGTTTCCAGAACTAGTGAAACAGCCACATCCATATCTTTTAATGTAAATGGATCTAACAAATCTGACAAAGTACCTTGTAAAAACTGACGACCTTCGTCTACATCAATGTGACGATTCACCATTAATTTAGCCACAATAGGGTTTACACCAAGTTCACGGATTAAGATATTCTCTTTCTCTTGATCACCTTTACAAAGGCGCCAACGTTTTTTCTTAATCATCATATCCCTCAGTAGTTTATAATCAATATTATTCTTGAATTCAACGTATTATCATTATCATTTTTATTTATTATACCTTAAAATGCAAATAAAATAAACTATTTTATATATTTTATTCTCATTTAAAGCTTGCTATTTTCTCAACAAGAAAGAGCCTCCTATTATCAATAGGAGGCTCCATATCAGTGAATTCCTTAGAACCGGAAGTCCCGTTCGCCGTCTTTCATCTGTGCAATATAAGCTTTAGCTTTATCTTTAACTAAATCATTTTTGATATTTTCTAACTG
>OIFP01000246.1_pt1 | contig 15497 bp, 14 predicted proteins | sample 1582061 | NCBI WGS metagenome assembly OIFP01 (sample SAMN07501072, study PRJEB24779) | human gut metagenome | isolation source: stool | host: human infant | place: USA: Pittsburgh, PA | reverse complement strand
TAAGTTAGGCGATTATACAAGAATTCAAGGGACCTACAGGTTCTAATGTTCAGTCTGTAAACAGGCAGAAAGGTTACTAATATGGAAAACTTAAATTATGTCATTCACTTGTTTCATAGCGGCGGATATGTAATGTATCCATTATTACTCTTGTCTTTCATGGTTATCGCTATCGCTGCAGAACGAGCTTTCTACTATCACAAATATGCCGGTAAAACTTTCGTTGTTACCCATGCAGTCAATGAACTAGCAAAATTACAAAATTGGGCAGAAATTGATAAAGTAATCAAAGAAAACCCATCTATTGCGAGCCGTATTGCAGAAGCAGGTTTACATAATGCTTCTAGCGAGGAAGCTATGAAAACAGCCTTTGCTGACCAAATGGGTGTAGACGCAGTAGGCTTCCGTAAATATATGGACTACCTCAGTGCAACAGTAACAATCTCCCCATTGTTAGGTTTGCTTGGTACTGTAACAGGTATGATTGGTTCTTTCAGTATCCTCGACTCCGGTGCGGGCGCATCTGCTATCACTGGTGGTGTTGGTGAGGCCCTTATCGCTACAGCGTCCGGTTTGTGTGTAGCCATCATGGCATTCATTGTGTACACATTCTTTAGCCATCGTTTAGATTCTATTATTAATCAAATTGAAGGTATGTGCGTGAGTATCGTTAGTGCTAAGCGAGAAGGGTGGAAATGATTATGAACTTACAAAGCTTTCGTATGAAAACAAAGCCTGAATTCATGATTATCCCAATGATTGATATTATCTTCTTCTTGTTGGTATTCTTCATGATGAATAGCTTACAAACAGTGGCTCAAAAAGCATTATCTGTACAATTACCACAAGCTACTAGTGCATCTGCACCGGCTCAGTTACCAGTTGTATTTACACTTGATGCGGAAGGGCATATTACAATTGATAACAATCCAATGAGTATTGATCAAGCAGAAGCTATGATTAAACAACGGATTCAAGAAAATCCTAACGCTAGTGTTATCTTACAAGCCGACAAACGTGCAGCTCATGGTCAAGTAGTAGCGATTATGGATATGCTAAAACAATCTGGTGTTAAACGCTTGGCTATTGCAGCTGAACAGAAAGGATAACTATGGGACTAGGCATATCATGGAAAAAAGCAGCCATTATATCCGCCGTAGTTCATCTTATTGCTCTATTTATTGCCGTAATCTTTTTCGTAGTGGTTCCAGCAATTCAAGACATGGAAACTTATGAAATCGACCTCACACAAAGTGTGCTCGATGATGGCGGCAGTGGTCATGCTGGTGGCGGTGGAGGAAATAGATCTGATCTATTCCCTAAACCACTATCAGCTGATGAAGTGGCGGCAAGAACAAAGGCTGTTGTAGCGAATATTGATCCATCTACTGCAACAGATATTCCTGATGCAGTAGATGTAGCCCAAAAAGGTGGCGAACATAAAGGTAATACCTCTGGCGATAATTCCGCAGGGGGTTCCGGCCCCGGACATGGTGGCGGCTCTGGCGGTGGAAACGGTACAGGTGATGGCACTGGCAATGGTGATGGCCAAGGTCAGGGAAATGGCAACGGCAATGGTAATGGTGATGGTCATGGTACAGTGAAAGCTGCCTTTGATACGGAGGGATTCCGTGCAAGAGTGCAAGACAATGCACAAATGCCTTCCATGGCTTTAAAAAGAAAATTACAAGGCGATGTGACTGTACAAGTAACACTTGATACAAATGGTAGTCTTATTGGACAAAGTATTGTATCTTCTACAAATGAAATATTCAATGATGCGGCAATGTCTGCCGTAGTGGCCGCAACACCATATAAAAATCCAACAGGCGAAGATATCGATATCAAGGTACCAGTTGAGTTTAGAGGTCACGAATCCTCTGATGATGAGGAAGAATAAAAGTATCTATGTAATAGATCTATTTTAGTAATATACTCATCCAAGAATTAAAGGAGCTAATTATGAAATCAATTATTTTATATTCTTCCCTCACGGGAAATACAAAAAGGGTGGCGGAAGCAATGGCTTCTGTAATGCCTGAAGGTACACCTTGCGTTCCTGTAAAAGAAGCGCCTGAGAATTTAGCTGATTATGACACTGTTTTCGTAGGTTTCTGGGTAGACCGTGGTACAGCAAATAAAGAGGCTGCTAAGTTAATTGAAACTTTGAAGAATCCTAACATCGTATTCTTTGCTACATTAGGTATGTATGCAGATTCTGATCATGCTCGTGAAAGTATTGAAAAAGCATCTGAATTACTACAAAATAAAGAGTCCCTTGTAGATGGATTCGTATGCCAAGGTAAAATTGATCCAAAAGTCATCGAAATGATGTATAAAATGTTCCCACCTGGATCTGCTCATGGTCAAAGCCCTGAACGCGATGCCTTACATAAAGCGGCTGAAACGCATCCAGACGAACAAGACTTTGCAAATGCAAAAGAATTTACAAAATCTGTACTTGCAAAGTTGCAAGCCTAAACTGAAAGGGGATTGGAGTATGAGTTTAGCAAGTTTCTTTGAATCCATTCCGGAGAAACAACGCAATCTACAATTAGGTTTAGAATGCGATAATCCGATGAGTGGTGCATTCCCTCATAAACGGGTTGTTCATGCAGGGCTAAATGGCACCTTAGTTTCGCCAAAGGAAACACAAGCCGTTTGGGATACCTTAATGAATGGCACACCTAAAAAGGGTGAAATGCAATGCGCCTATATTCACATTCCGTTTTGTAAGACTAAATGCACATATTGTGGCTTCTTCCAAAACGGTACGAGTCAAAACGTAGAGGACCAATATATTGATGGCCTTGTTAGCGAGTTGAAACTAGCTAGTGAGCGTCCAAGATTAAAAGATGGGTTAATCCATGCTGTATTTATTGGTGGGGGCACACCAACATCGTTATCTCCCGCAAACTCCGAAAGATTGCTGAAAGCCATTAAAGAGTATTTGCCACTAGCTAATGACTACGAGCTTACCTTAGAAGGTCGTATTCACGATTTGATTCCTGAAAATCTCGATGTTTGGATGGCAAACGGCGTAAACCGCATGTCTATCGGTGTACAATCTTTCAACACAGAAGTTCGTCAAATGGTAGGCCGTCTAGATACGAAAGAAACCGTATTAGAACGGCTGGCTGCGTTGAAAGCCTATGGTCAATGTTCTGTTGTTATCGACTTAATCTATGGTTTGCCTGGTCAAACTATGGAGGTTTGGGAACAAGATCTAGCTGATTTAGTAATCTCTGGCGTAGATGGTGCTGACCTATATCAATTGAACGTATTTGATGGCAGTGATCTTAATAAAGATATTGCAAACGGTAAGGTGCCAGCTGCTGCGACGACAGCTATGCAAGGGGATATGTTCAAATTCGGTCGTAAGTACCTTAATGAGCGTTCCTATCGCCGATTAAGCGCTGCTCACTGGAGCGCTAATAATCGTGAACGTAGCTTGTATAATATCTTGGCTAAAGCGGGCGTGCCTATGTTCCCATTTGGTAGCGGTGCCGGTGGTAATGTGGATGGGTACGGCATGATGTTACATCGTGCATTAAAGCCATACGAAGATATGGTTATTCGCGGTGAAAAACCATTCATGGCTCTTATGAAACAAAGTGAGTTACAACCCGTCGTAAATCAAGTGGTAAGCCAACTTGAACAAGGGTTCCTCAATATTATGAGTTTGGTAACACTAGATCCAAGACTAGAAGAATTAAACTGGCTCTATAAATTATGGGAAGAACGTGGTCTTGTAGCTTACAATGGGTTACTTTATAAATTGACTGCAGCTGGTGAATTCTGGACGGTAAATCTTACACAAAGTACCTTGGAGGCTGTGGAGTATATCATGACTGGTAAAAACTCCTTCGCTATGGAAGCGGTGGCCGCCCAAGATACGAAAACAACGTCTAAAGATAATCCTAACCAAGAGGTACGTGGTATTGGTCAAGGTAAAGCTAATATTTCCGTACCAACAGATGAAGATTCCGAAGCACAACGCAAGGAAGCCCTTATAGCTAAGGCAAAAGCAGAAATTGCGAAAAGCGGTGCATCTGGTGAGTCAGCAGAGCGAATGGTACAGGCTATGTACAATTTGAGTGCTGATGAAATTGAATATATGATGGAGCGTATGATGTCTTAACCTGTTATAGTACACCTTATATCTAACAACCTTTCTCACACACAACATATACTAAATAAGACAAACTACGTGACATACAGTACACTTTGTACTACAAAGTAGCCCCAGACCATGGTCTGGGGTTTACTTTTTATAAGGTGAAAGGTATTCTGTAACTATAAGAAGTAATAACACTATAAGAAAGAATAAAACTGTAAAATGTATAGAACTTAAAAGTATATAGTGCTTGATACCATATAGAATAGATACACTATATTCAAAGAACAACCAGAGTATAATTGTTGTATGAATAGTTATGTTTTCGGAGTTAGGAGATTAGTATGAGTACATTTCCTCAAAAACATATAGATATTGTTGGCATAGGTGCCAGTACATTAGATCGATTTATCGTCGTCGATCATTATCCTACAGGCCGTGAGGTACAACAAGTCGTATCGTCTACTACAGATGGTGGTGGGCCAGTGGCTACAGCACTAGCGGTAGCAGGAAAATATGGTGCCCGTACCGCTATGATTGATAGCATTGGTGATGACATGGTAGGTCGTCATATATTAGATGACTTTGAAAAATACAATGTTAATACAGAGGCAATTCAAGTTGAACGCGGTGCTAAGAGCGGTGTGGCAACAATCCTCGTAAAACAGAGTACTGGTGAGCGTGCTGTATTTTTTGAACGGTCTACTGCAACTGAGCCTGAGTTTTTAGATACCCATAAGCAGCTGATAGGATCTGCCTATATTCTGCATATCAATGGTCGACATCGCCAACTCATGCGCTCTGCTATGGCCGTTGCAAAAGAGGTAGGCACTATTATTTCTTTAGATGGTGGTGCTCAGCGTTACGATGAAGACATGAAGCCTATTACTGAAGCCAGTCACATCGTTATCGTAGCTCGTGATTATGCTGAAAAATATACGGGCACAACTAATCTAAAAGAGGCTTGTCGTATCATTCATGAACGAGGTGCATGTATTGCAGGTGTTACGGATGGTGCAAATGGTAGTTATTTTGTTTGGCCTGATGGAACATTTTATCGATGTGAACCATTTACTCAATCTACCGTAGTAGATACAACGGGGGCTGGGGATAGCTTTCATGGTGCTTTTCTAGCTAATTTAGTATATACAATTAATCATATGAAGGGGCAAGACACAACTTCGACGACTAAGCATGACCGTGCATCTATACATGCTGTAGAGTTGCTCAAAGCTTGTGCACATTCCGATTTAGAGAAGGCCGCTATTTTTGCATCTGCAGTAGCTTCTTTAAATACACAAGGCATAGGCGGGCGCAGTCCACTACCAACGTTAAAGTCAGTGCAGGAACTAATAGGATAGGACTATAGTTATGTGGAAAAATACTTCAAAAAATCAAGTTCAGCAATATATGCAACAAAATCCTTATCGCCTATTAGCCCTTAGCTTTTTGGCTACCATGACTATAGGGACGATATTACTCATGTTGCCCATATCAAATGCTCAAGGCCATAGTACAACGCTTGTAGATGCAGCTTTTACCGCAGTATCTTGTGTTTCTGTAACTGGATTGTCAACAGTAGATACCTATCATCATTGGTCCTTGTTTGGCAAAATCGTCATGGTAATCCTTATCCAATTAGGTGGTTTAGGGATTGTTTCCTTTACCACTATTATTGCTCTAGTATTAGGGCGACGGGTAGGTCTGAAAAATCGCGTGCTTTTGTCAGAAGATGTAGGGCAAGATGGCATGAAAGGGCTTCTACACATTACGAAGAAGCTAACCATTTATACCTTTTGTGTCGAAATAATTGGGGGTATTATCTATACTATTCAGCTATATCCCTATATTGGTGATGCTGCTTTATATACGGGGATTATGCAATCTATTTCCAGCTTTTGTAATGCAGGATTTATATTCTTTGATAATGATCTACCTTATGCTATGGTGGGCGATGTATTATTTAATATGAATACAATGGCCCTTATTGTAATAGGTGGTTTTGGGTATCTCGCAACTTTTGATATTTGGTCGCATCGCAAGCTACGACGATTTGTAGATTTAAAACTACATACAAAAATAATGTTAGTTGGTACAACGGCGCTCATCCTTTTAGGGACTATTATTTTCTTGGGGGTTGAGTGGGCGAATCCCAAAACGTTTGGCCCTTTACCTATATGGAACAAGGTCATGGCATCTCTGTTTCAATCGATTACACCTCGTACAGCGGGGATTGCAACTGTAGATTATAATGATTTACATCCAATTACACTGTTTATTACCATCATTTTTATGTTTATTGGGGCAGGTCCTAACTCTACAGGGGGCGGTGTTAAGATTAGTACTATTGCCGTCGCTTTTCTAGCATCGCGTACATTATTTAATAACCGTTCTGATACAGAGGTTTTTGAACGTCGTATCTCGTTGATTACTGTACTTAAGGCAAATGGGATAATCTTTTTATCTATCCTTTTTGTTTTATTTGCTACTTGTTATTTGGCTTGGGATGAGCCATATGACTTTATTCGACTGCTTTTTGAGGTAACTTCTGCCTTTGGGACCGTAGGTCTTACAACGGGTATTACACCTAATTTATCTGAAAGTAGTAAATGGGTGTTGATGCTTGTTATGTTTACAGGTCGTGTAGGGGTTATGACTGTTATTGGTACTTGGGCGCTAAGAACGGCACCGACTAAACCAATTAGCTATGCAGAAGAGCGTGTATTGTTATAAAAATAGATTAGATTGAATATAAAAGAGGTCATATATGAAACATAAAACGATAGCAGTAATAGGTCTTGGTCAATTTGGTGGCACTGTTGCCAAGATGTTAGCTTCCATGGAGCATGAGGTATTAGGTGTAGATATTGATCCAGAAGTTGTACAGAAAATTTCGCCATTTATAACACATGCTATAGTTGCAGATACAACTGATGAAGAGGCAATCAAAGAATTGGCCCTAAGCCAGTTTGATATGGTTATTGTGGCTATAGGTGGAAATCTTCAAGCTAATTTAATGACAGCTATGCTTCTTAAAGAATTAAATGCACCTAAAATTGTGGCCAAGGCTGAAAATAATATACAAGGCAAAATGCTTCATAAAATAGGTGTAGATCAAGTGATTTACCCTGAATACGATATGGCATTACGCCTTGTACAGTTTTTAACTAGAGACCATGTGATGGATTATTTACAACTATCTAAAAATATTAGTCTCATAGAAATTAAGGTGCCAACATTCTTGGTGGGGTCTAACTTAAAGGATTCTAATTTGCGTGAGAAATATAATCTTAATGCAGTAGGCATAAGACGCGGTGAAGATTTAGAAGTTCCACCAAACCCAATTACCATTCTCGGTGAAGATGATAAATTATTAGTAATTGGGAATAATTCTGATTTAGATGCATTAACGGTGTAGTAAGTATACGAAAGAGATATAATTATATCGAAAAAATGTGATACAATAAAAATAGAATTCAGTATAGGCCATACGTATTCGTATGGCCTTTTTAGATAGAAATGAAGGTTAGTATGACAGAAGAACAATACATAACGGCGCTGACCAATAACCCCCATGGAATTCGGAATATTCCAAACCCTACAGAAGCAATGCAACTTACCTGCGTAGCTCAAAATGGCATGTTGTTGCAATACATTAAAGAACCTACCGAAAAGGTTATTGAAACGGCGCTTTCACAATCACCACGAGCCATACAATTCGTGGAACATCCTACAGAAGAACTATTACAGGCCTTGGTGGAAAAAGATTGGGCTGTTTTAGAATATATCGACAACCCATCTGATGCAGTTGTTCAATGTGCACTCGATCAATCTGGGTGGGCTATTCGCTATATTGCAAATCCATCTGAAGCACTGCAGTTAGAAGCTGTAAAGTCTAACTACGATGCTTTGCAATATATTAAGGAGCCTAGTGAAGCCGTACAATTGCAAGCGGTTAAAGAGAATTACTTGGCATTACGTTATATTGATGAGCCTAGCGTAGCCGTATTAGAAGCAGCAGTTAAACAAGATTCTCAAGCGATGCGGCAAATTACAAAGCTTACAAAGGACTTGGCATTGCACCTATTTGGTGTAAGTGCTGCCACACTAGGGTATATACCAAATAATTTAGGTGTCACTGTGGACGAAATTAAATCGATCATCATTAGTGCCATCTCTAGTGATACAGCTGATGAAGACTATATTCGTGAATTGATTAACAACCAAGCTATCGGTGGTCGCCACTCTAAATGGCATATCGACCTATTGTCACTTATAGACGCTTATGGAACTAGGGCTGTTAAGAAAATTGCAGTCAGTGAATATTTGAAGTATTAGAAATGGAGACACAATGAACTTTATAGATACAATGGCAAGTGTAGAATTAGTGCTTGCTGCTAATCAAGTGCCTTTGCTCGTTGGTGAAACGGGCATTGGTAAAACATCCCTTGCGGCACGCGTAGCTACTGTGCATGACTGGGAATTGGTAACCATTGATGGAAATCTTTTAAAAGAAGGTGAAATTGGTGGTTTGCCAACTGTAGAATCTGTAACACATACAGATGGTCGTGGTAACACACATTCTGTAAAGACCACAGTGTATGCTGTACATCATACGTTGGAACATGTGGCTCAAGCTGTGGATAAAGGTCGTCAAGTATTACTATTTATCGATGAAATTAACCGTGCTGAACATGCAGTACAACAGGAGTTAATGAATCTTATCTTGAATCGTGAAATCAATGGCTTCTCTTTAAGTGATCAAGTGCGTATCATCGCCGCTATGAACCCTGAGGATTCTTTTGACTACCAAACTATCGACATGGACCCGGCACAACAAAACCGTTTTGTATGGCTCTATATGAATGCTGATTATATGCAATGGATTGACTGGGCTATAAGTGCTGGTATTGAGGAAAAAGTTATCGAATTCATTTCTTCCTATCCAGAGTATTTAAATCAACGACATGAAGATGATATTGATGCTACACCACGCTCCTTTGAACGCGTATCTGGTCTGTATACGATTTATAAAAACCAAGAAGATTCAGCCTATAGTCGCGATGTGTTTATGAATGTTATTCGCGGTAACGTAGGTAAACTCATTGCTGAGGCGTTTGTTAACTTTATCGAGTCAGACCAAGAACCACTTATTACCTTTGATGATGTATTAGGGGCGGTTCAAAAGCCAGGGGCCATTATGTCTATGGCTGAACAGGTTAAAGGTGAAAGCCCAACTCGTCTATATGTAGCGGCTAAAAATATGTTGCATCGTTTAAATCGCAATAGTAATGCTGAAGAAGTTCATCACTTCATTGAATTCCTTACATTGTATCCAGGTGATCTACGCGTAGCAGTTATGAAAGATTTACGAAACACTTATGAGCGGGTATACGCCTATGCGATTGAAGATGACTTGTTCATCGATACCTTCTTTGAAGCACAAAAATAGTTCTGCTCCATAGTTAACTAAATGAAGCTGTCTATATGGACAAAGAAATTTAGCGAATGATTGGGGATACAATAACCAATATATAAAACATGATATACATAAAATCTGATGTTAAACGAAAAAGGAGGTGGAATGATGCAACGAAATTTAGATAAAGATGATATTCGCGACGCCTCTGATTTACTCACTCATATAGACGGGTGGGAGAAAACAGGTTCCTATGATGAGAAGGCCATCGAGGCTCTCGATCGTTGGCATGCAAAACGGGAACGTATTCATCGTGAAGCAGAGGCCTTGTACACGCAAATCTATGCTGCCTACGAAGCCTATGTAGATAGTTATGAAGCACAACATCATAGCATGGAACCAGAACGCATAGCGGCAGATATGATGAATCACAATATGTCAGATAGTCATATAGGGACCATAGGACGTGCCTTAGATGAGATACAAATTGAAGGCACCGATTTTGCAGTAATGCAACAAGCCGTTATGACACCTGCCTTTGAGCAACGATTATGGAATATTTTGCATGATGTAAATAGTTTACTCCTTGAAGAGGACCAATTCTTTGGTTACTTCTATTTGCAAATGGCTCATCGTATTCGTTTTGATATGACCAGTGCCTTCGGTATCAACTTAAAACAAGGTGGCTATGTATTATATGTAAATCCTTTTATCTTACTACGCCAGCCGCCAGATGTTATGAAGGATGGCATTAAGCGTGAAATTCTTCATATTATTTCTGCACATTTGATGCGCGTAAAAACATTGAGTCAAAGCTTTAATAAAACGGCCGTACATATGGCAATGGATATGGTTGTGAATGACTACTTAGAACATGTTGATCGTGATGCGGTTACTGTAGCCAATGTAAATGAACGTTTTGGATTGATGCTCAAACGATTCCGTACCATTGAGTATTACGCAAAGGCCATCGATAAGGCGATGAAGGAAAAGCCTGAACTCTTTGTACCTGTAGATAATTCTGATACAGCTGTAGCTATGGAGTTTGATCCTCAAACTAGCCATGATATTTGGGATGAATCTGATTCCATTGATACGGATACGATGGACCAAATTACGGAGCGCTATATCAACGAAGCCTCAAAAGGTGATATGGAAGGGTATGTGAAGAGTCTCATCGATACCTTCCAAAAGACGCGTCGTGCTCTTCCGTGGTATTTCTACCTTAAAAAGCTCATGGGCAAGGTAGCAAGTGGGTACAAGAAAACGACGATGCGTCGCAATCGTCGTCAACCTGAGCGCTTGGAGTTGTCTGGTACCTTGCGTCAACATAAAGCTAATGTATGGGTTGCTCTCGATATGAGTGGTAGTATTACCGATGCAGAGTTTACGAACGCCTTAGAACAAGTACTGCAAATTGTACATGCCTATAACCATCGCATCACCGTTGTAGAATGTGATAATGAGGTGCGCCGTACTTATACGATGGAATCAGTAAAAGATGTAAAGCCTCGCCTTGATGTGCGCGGTGCAACAGCTTTCTCGCCAGTATTTTCTTTAGCCAATCAAAACCGTGTGGATTTATTGGTTTACTTCACGGATGGCAAAGGCGAGGAACGATTACGAGAGGCTCCGAAAGGGTATAAGGTTTTATGGGTTCTTACAGGAGAAAAGCCTCAACTATCTCTTCATAATCCGTATGGCATGGTTCGTGAACTAGGTTATGTGGGTGTAGATGAAACACAAGATATAGATGAATTTGTACGTATGTCTAGTCGTAGTGGCTTTTCTATGGCTAACCAAGAGGTATAAGCTGCTTTATAAAGGTGAGCAGTGATATATTTTGGTTTAACCTAGAGGAGCGTTTATAAAAGCATATAAAAATGACGCAATTCCTTAGAATTGCGTCATTTCTACGTAGATGTTATTTTTTATTTTAGTTATTGAGCTCGATAGAGGAACCTGGATCGATAATGAGGGCTGTTTGATTATATTTGCCTTCAACTAAGCTTGTAAATACACCTGGTTCACGGTCGATAACAGGCCATGTTTTGTAGTGAATTGGAATGGAGATACGCGCTTTTACATAAGAAGCAGCAAGAGCTGCATCTTCAACGCCCATCGTGAAGTTATCACCAATAGGAAGTAAAGCGTAGTCAATATCTCCAAAGCGATTCAATAATTTCATATCGCTAAAGAGTGCTGTATCACCTGCAAAGTATACAATATCTCCATAGAAATCTACGATACAACCTGCTGCATGACCACCAGGGATACCAGCACCGTGGAAGGCTGGAACTATGCGAACAGAACCGAATTCAAAGTCAAATTTACCGCCTAAATGCATAGCGTGTGTACGACAACCAGCAGCTGCTGCTTTACCTGCTACCTCTGCAGTAGAGATAACGAGCGCATCATTTGTTTTAGCAATGAAATCTGTATCGCCATAGTGGTCATCGTGACCATGGCTGACAAAGATATATTGGCATTTGATATCTTCTTTTTTTGCGATATCCCATGTATTACCTGTTAAGAATGGGTCGAAAATCATGGACACATCACCGCGTGTTAGCATAAAGCAAGCATGACCGAAATAAGTTAGTTTTGTTTTCATAGGAACACTTCCTTCCTTATACATATAAATCTTAATTCTATTGTATAATATAACTAATGAAAATAAAACTATTGATGATAATTTATGCATAATTAGTAAGGATATAGTATGGATTTAACACATTTTGATCAAGATGGTAATGCTTGGATGGTGGATGTATCCGATAAGGATGTCACATCTCGCACAGCTATCGCAGAAGGATTCATAGCAATCAATGATGCAATTTATGAGCGCATTGCTTCAGGTACTATAAAAAAAGGCGATGTCCTTAGTGTTGCGCAACTAGCTGCTATTATGGGGGCTAAGCAAACGAGCAATCTCATTCCTCTTTGTCATCCATTAGCGCTCACAAAGGTTGAGGTTCACTGCTCTTTAGTAGATGGTGAAAGCCCTGCTTGCACTGATGAAAATCATAACAAGGCCGTCAAGGTACGTGCCATCGTTAAGACTACTGGAAAAACGGGCGTTGAAATGGAGGCCCTTACAGCTGTACAAGTGGGATTGCTCACCGTATACGATATGTGTAAGGCCATTGATAAAGGCATGATTATGGGTCCTACATACCTCGTAGAAAAAGAAGGTGGGAAAAGTGGACATTTTGTGCGTTCCTTTGTAGAATAATATAGATATAAAGAATAGGGGAACGAAAATGGAAATAGTACTTTATGAGCCAGAAATCCCTGGCAATACAGGAAATATAGCACGTTTATGCGCAGCTAATCACATGACCCTACATCTTATCAAACCACTTGGTTTTTCTATCGACGATAAGCACGTGAAACGAGCTGGTCTCGATTATTGGCATTTGGTAGATGTACAGGTACATGAAAATATTCAAGAGTTGTATGCGAAATATCCTGATCGCAGATATTTCTACGCTACTACAAAAGCAAAGCATACCCACTCCGAGGTAAAGTATGAAATCGGAGATATGCTCGTATTTGGCCCTGAATCAAGAGGCTTGCCTGAAAGCTTATTAGAAGGTGTTGAAGAAACATGCATTCGCATACCAATGGTAGATGAGGCGCGTTCTTTAAACTTATCTAATGCAGTAGCCATTATTGCGTATGAAGCTATGCGCCAACTTGATTATCCAGATCTTAAAGCCGAAGGCAACTGGATTCAACCTAAATAAATATACTTTCACCATTGAGATAGATACAATAAATATGTGTTAGAAATCCTACCCAATCTACATGAGAGGTAGTATTTTGACAGGTGTTGTTAGAGGAGGATATTATGAACTACGATAAAGCTCATGATTTAGCTCACGCTATGCGTGAATCCGAAGAGTACAAAGAGTTAATGGCAGCTCAAGAAGCTTTGAAAGCTGACGCAGTAGCAGCGGCGTTGGTACGCACATTTATGGCACAACAAATGCAATGGGAATACGCAAAGTTGTCTGGTGCACCAGAAGCTGATGAATTGCAAAAGAAACAAGAGGAATTGATGCCTCAAATTCAAGAAAATGCTGCAGCGGCTGCTTATTTACAAGCACAAATGCGTTGGAGCCAAATCTCTAATGATATTTATAAAATCATTAGCGAACCAATCACTGAGGGGATGAAAGTGTTAGATCATGGCGAACAACAACAACCAAAACATTAAGGACTTAAAAGAAGCCTTATTAGAGAAATTACCTAGTACACGTGTACGAGAACAGGAACTGCTTTGTCATCATACGACATTTAAAATTGGTGGTCCTGCTGATTTATTTATTGAACCTACGACGATGGATGAGTTGAGCTTTACGCTACGCAAGATTCACGAATTACAAGTGCCTGTAACTATTATTGGTTGCGGCTCCAATATTTTGGTGAAAGATGGTGGTATTCGCGGTGCTGTCGTATCGGTTCGACATATGACACAAATCATGGATTGCAATGATAATGTATTATGCATTGGTTCTGGTTATATGTTAAAAGATGCTTCTGAATTTGCTTGGGAAAACGGACTATCTGGCCTTGAATTTGCCATTGGTATTCCAGGTACACTTGGTGGTGCTGTATTTATGAATGCAGGTGCTTATGACGGGGAAATGAGCCATGTGGTCACTTCAGTACTAGCTGTAGACTTCGAGGGCAATATTAAGGAGTACGATGCATCTCACTTAGATTTTGGATATCGTCATAGCGTATTCCACGATAACCATGAGGTTATTGGGGAGGTTATTATGACGTTACAACCTGGTGATAAGGATGCTATTAAGGCTCGCATGGATGAGCTCACAGAAAAGCGTGAATCTAAACAACCTTTAGAGTATGCTAGCGCGGGTTCAACCTTTAAGCGCCCACCAGGGTATTTTGCAGGTACTTTGATTGAACAAACAGGTCTTAAAGGATTATCTGTTGGTGATGCACAAGTATCTCATAAGCATGCTGGCTTTGTTATCAACACTGGCAATGCTAAAGCTAAAGATGTACTTGATCTTATCAAAGAAGTACAAAAACGCGTATATGATCAACATGGTGTACATCTGGAGCCAGAAGTACGTATGATTGGTGAAGATTAATACAAACTAAATATTAATACAAGATTTCTTATGTATCATTACTTTTTCGGGAGGATGGACCCATAAGAAATCTTTTTTTATAGTCTGTAAAAGAGTATGATAACTATATAGTTAAACTATGTTTAGGAGGCGATGATATGAATACTTTATTGGCACGAGAGATTCATGATAAAGCGCTAGCATGTGGCTATGATAGTTGTGGTATAGTGCCTCTTGATGCACTTGATTTTTATAAAGATCGGTTGACGAAGCGTTTAGAAGATATACCTGAAAGTGAAGAGGTATATGCTCATAGTAAAGCTTTTCTAGCATTAAAAGAAAATTATCCTTGGGCACAATCCATAGTAGTTTGTACCGAGTATTTTGGAAATTATAAGTTTCCTGTTTCGCTGCAGAAGCGATATGCAAAAGGATTACTATTATCTTTAAGTAATATACCTGATGGTGTTGAATTTAAACGGAGACAATCTTTTGAAACATGGTTACAGAGTCAAAATATTCAATATATTGGTGGTGAAACCGCAAAGCCAGCTGGTGTTGTCCCTCTGCGTCCCGCTTCTGTAGCCGCGGGCCTTGGAATTTATAGAAAAAATAATTTCTTTTATGGTCCTAAAGGTTCTAATTATGAATTGGTAGCCTATTTAATAGATAAGTCTTGTGAATATATTCATGATACGGATATTCCTCCGTGCCCAGATTCTTGTAACTTATGTCAGCAAGGTTGTAAGACAAAATCTTTATCTGCACCGTTTACAATGAACCCATTAACCTGTGTATCTTTTATCAATACCTTTGGTGATGGTAATTTGCCAGAAGGTGTGACAGAGGATATGTT
>OIFP01000213.1_pt1 | contig 18294 bp, 16 predicted proteins | sample 1582061 | NCBI WGS metagenome assembly OIFP01 (sample SAMN07501072, study PRJEB24779) | human gut metagenome | isolation source: stool | host: human infant | place: USA: Pittsburgh, PA | reverse complement strand
ATAATTAGTGGGATATTTTAATTAATGGGGTATTAATATGAAAAAGGAGTCTATGATGAATTCTAAGAAAATCATTTCTTCAGTGTCTTTAACGACAGCCATCCTTGCAACAGGTATCATTAGTCAAGAAGCACATGCTGATAGTGTTGATACTACTACGACAACTGTCAGTCAGGCACAGTCTCAACCAGTTACTGCAGAGCAAGTTGCATCTGCAAAAGCAACATTTGAAAACAATCAAGAAGCTCAAGCACAAGCCCAGTCTGTGGTTGACAGTAAAAAGCAGGCTTTAGACACTGCTAAAGCAAATACCACAACAGCACAAGATGCTGTTGCAAAAGCAAAAACGGTCGCAGCCCTAGCCACAGATACTAATATTCAGGTGGCTAAAGAGGCTATCCCAACAGCTGAAGCTAAAGTACAGCCTGCTAAAGAAGCTGTTGAAACTGCGAAAACGGATGTAACCACAAAAGAGGTTAGTCAGTCGCAAGCACAAGAAGCTGTTAATAAAGCACAAGGTAATGTGAACCAAGCTCAGGAAGCAGTTGATGAAGCGACACAAATTCAGTCTGAAAAACAAGCAGCAGTTGATACAAATGCTAAAGAAGTTGAAACAGCTAAACAAGGTGTTACTAATGCGCAAGCTACAGTGGCTGAGAAGACCGATAAAGTATCACAAGCTGGACAGACCGTTGAAACAGCTAAACAAAATGACGTAAACCTTGACGCTGATACAAAAGAAGCTGAAATTAATGTTGCAAAAGCAGACCAAGCCGCTCAAGTTGCTAAAACTGCGGTTGATACAGCAAAAGTAAAAGCTGACGAAACAGCACAAGCCCTTAAAGATGCAGAATTCAATCACCCAACACATGTTGTAATGTCTGATGAATTCAAACAACACTTTAAGCGATACGCATTTGGGTCAATGTCTGATGAGGCCTTAGAAAAAGCTATTGCATCAGAACCAGCGTCACGCGATTTGAACACAGCATACTTATCAACATTTACAGACGACACAACAGGTCAAAAGTATGATGTAACGAATCTCCCAATTGAATTACAAACAGAATTGAGCCAATATTTCGCATATTTGGTTAATGATGTTCGCCAACAACTTGGACAACCAAAACTTGTTGTAAATACCGATGCTATTAAATTTGCAACGTTAGTAGCTGAAAAATATGATAAAAATCATGACCCATTTAGTGGACATGATAACAAAGCTATTAATGAAGCCGCAAAAGAAATGGGATACTGGTATAATCGTAAAAATAAATCTAATGCTTACGAAAACTTAGCTGGTAACAGCCCAGATTCAGCATATGATTTAGATTCTAATGGTAATAGTACATATAAGATTGGTGATAAAGTTGAGTTAACTAAATCAGAATTATATAAATTAGTTGCTGAAAATGTAAATGGCTTTATTTATGAAGGTAGTTCAAATGGTCATTATGGTCACGCTATTTCATTAGTAAAACAGCCATCATTAGGTATTGCATTCACATTGAGTCATACTGATTTCGGATTCGGTACAGTTCCGATGATTGAAACCCATGTGTTATATACACCGGTGCATGACCTTGTCAACTTTGATAAGAAATTACTTGATGAAAGCAAGAACGTACCTGATTTGGCAATCCCAGATAAACAAGCTGCAGAAGTTGCAGACCGTGCAGCACAAGCTGCATTGGTGACAGCTACAGCACAAGCACAGGCTGCCCAAACACGTTTTGAACAAGCGAAGGCTACATATGATGCATTGGTAGCGACACCACGTCAAACAGCTGAAGCTGAAGCTAAATTGGTAACCGCAAAAGCTGAATTGGCAAATGCTCAAACAGCGCTTGAAACCTCTGAAAACACATTAGCAACAGTGACAGCGTCACATGCAGATAAAGTAGCTGCATTGGATATGGCAAAAGCGTCACGTGATGAAGCTGTAAATGTTTTGGCCGCAGCACAAAGTAAGCTGGCTGAAGCTAATCAAGAATTAACACAACGTGAAGTTGCTACAACAGTAGCTAAAGCGAAGCTAGCCGAACTTGAACAAGCCTTGAAAGACGCTGAGCAAGCAGTAATAGATGCAAAAGCTACTTATGAGCAACTTGTGAGCGCTAAAGCTAATCTTGAAGCCGCTCGACAAGCTTATGCCCAAGCGGTGACAGCACGAGAAGCTGCTCAAGCTGCCTATGACAAAGCAATGGTAGTGTTAACGAATACAAAAGCTCAAACGGCATTGAGTGGCACTAAGTATACTAACTTGAAAGCTGCCTATGATGCTCGTATTGCTTATGAAGAGGCTCAAAGAAAGTCAAAAGAAGAAGTGCTACGCCGACAAGCTGAGAGTGATGCTAAAGCTAAACAAGTAAGACAGGATGTGAATGGTACCCAGTATAATCGTGTGAACTCAAATACACATGTTGGACTTCCGGCATTTATATCTTCAACAAATGAAGTTAAAACAACATCATTCTCTGCAGCTCAAGTAGCAACAGCCAAGGCGACACAAGCAGTCGTAAACCGTCGTGGTACGACTGACTATCAAGCGCCACTCCCACAAACTGGTGAATCTGATACAGCAGTCTATCTTTTAGCGGGACTAGGTATGCTTGGACTTTCGGGTGTGACAGCTCGTAAACGTCGTGGATAAAGTTGACTTTGACTGCTAAAGGTTTGAAAGCTGAATTAACCAAAGAAAAATAATAAAAGAGGAACTACCTAGATTGTGCTAGGTAGTTCCTTTTGAAAGGGTATTATGAAAAAGAAATTATTAAGTTTTGTATTGTTGTCTAGTCTGTTGCCACTTGTCGCCTGCCAGAAGCTACCAACATCACAGTCGAAAACAAAAAATTCTACTTCAACAACCTCTCAAGTGAAAGAGTCACAAAATGAGACTCCTTCAACCTCAAGTAGTGCTAGTAAAAAAGCAGATAACGAAAAACTCTATGCATCTGTTTTAGATATGTATCGTCCGATTATTGTGAATAAAAGTGTATCTTCTGTTCCTAGTAGTTTAGCAACTGATGAAGCTTATGCAACTAATATTATTTTTGATGCAGTTAATGCGGGGGAAACTATTCAATATAGTTTTGCTGATATTAATAAGGATGGTAAGGATGAACTTCTAATTGGGTCTCCTGAAAGAGTACACGCTATTTATTATCTTAATAATACGGATCAGCCTGTGTTTGCTATTAGTGCTGGGACTTATGCTAAGGGTGGTTATTTGTCTGATATGAAGATTTATAGTGATGGTACCATCTACTGCCAACAATTTCAGAGAATGAGACCAGAAGCTAAGGCAGAAACTTATGAAATTAAGAATGGAGCTTTCAATCAGATACAGTCTGTTGACTTTAGTATGGCAAATACAAAAGATGGCACAAGTCTAGTTGGTCTTAGTGATGCTAGTTTATTTGAACTAGGTCAAGAGTCATGGAAAGATTTTAGTGATTCCAATGACAGTCAGACTACTACAAATGAAGCTAAGAATGACTCTAGTAGTAAAGAAAGTAGTTCAAGCAAGTCTGATGCTAAACAGTCTGGCATGGATATTAATGCTATTCAAAAAGGTGATTTCTCTAGTATTGCTGGGACTTGGAAAAATGGTAGAGGTGACACCTTGACCTTTGATAATAACGGTTTAGTTAGTGATAAAGAGAAGGTAGCGACTGAATATGCGAAATTTACAGATGGCTACCTCACTGCAAGTACTGGTCCAAAATCCGGCGTAGGACCTGGTGGCGCAGCTATGGCATTTCTTCCTATAGGTGTATCCTTAACGAGTGCTGTTACCTCATCAAATGACAACGTAGATGACCAATCAGACAAAAATAAGGACCGTATATGGACCGGTCAGTCGCTAATTGGAACAACTGATGATAGTTATTTTTATTATGATGATAGTTATTTTTATTATAAAGTAAACTAATTTTGTTAATGTATGTTAGAGGTTAAAATATGAAGCAATTTGGTAAGTGGCTGTTAGTTGGTGTAGTAACTATTATAGCTTTGAAATATACTTATGGTCTTCTTTACAATGTTTTTCAACCATTTAGTGATTTTTTGATCACACATTTATCTTTTCCTGATTGGTTAGCAAATTTCCTAGGCGGAACCTTTCATACTAGTGTCTATGTACTTGCTGTCTGGTGGTTTTCTGGCTTCCTTGGTCTGGTTCCTCGTCTTGGTCAGTTCATTGAAAGGTATGGTTGGGTAATTTTTATTCTTTCTTGGTTAGGTATTAGTGCAACAGTAATTATTGCCCTTCTAGTTCTTGTAGCTATAGCTATTTGTTATTTATTCTCAGAAACAATGAATGAGCCAAGTGAAAGTAACACGATATCGGGTGGTGGTATGGATACCTCTGTTCAGAATAATATTCGCCGTCAAGATGAAAGAAACAAGGCTTTGGATGAACGTGACCGTATTGAAAGGGGGTTACTACATCAGAAACGTTGTGCGGAACGTGCGGGAAATCAAGCAGATGTACGATATTGTCAGGATGCAATTAATGCTAACCGGAGGAATTCTCCTCGTTGAGCGTCTTTCAGCCTTTGACCCAAGTTATATCACCCTTCACGGAAATGAAACACTATACAATATGCTTGTCTGAGGACAGGTTCAGATAATGAAAAAAGAATCGACGAAAGTCGGTTCTTTTTTACTTTAACTTAGCTATAGGTTGGCACTTAGGCCCCATATCCAGTCTAAAACCCCAGTATTTCTACTGAGGTTTTCTTTATTCGATAATTAAGAGTCCATCTTTGATGGCGAATGGATTGTCTTTATTGATGCGGTCGTAGAACATGATACCATTAGTATGGTCGATTTCATGTTGAACAACGATTGAGTTGTAACCACGGAGTTTAACACGTTGCTTTTCACCCTCTTTGTTGAAATATTCAACCGTTACACGAGCATGACGAACCACGTAACCAGGAACATCGCGGTCGACTGAGAGGCATCCTTCTCCATCACCCAAGGCAGCATCCTGAACAGAATGGGCAACTACTTTAGGGTTGTACATGATTTCTTGAAGGCTATATGCCTCTTTTGGTGGGTTACCTTCAGCGTCTTCAGGGTTTGGAACGAGAACAGCGATAATGCGTTTTGAAATATCTAATTGAGGGGCTGCAAGACCGACTCCCCCACGAAGCCCCATTTTTTCGGCAATAACAGGATCTTGTGAGTTACGAAGAAACTGCATCATTTTTTCGCCTAGGATAATGTCTTCGTCTGATAGTGGGAAGGTTACATCTTCAGCGACAGCACGCAAGGTTGGATTTCCTTCGCGAATGATATCATTCATATCAATCATATGGCTGGCGCGGATAATTTTGGTTTGAGCATCCATTTGTTTACCTCTATTTTCTTTGATTTACTTGTTTATAACTATAGCACAAAAGGGTTGAAAATTAAACCATCAAGGGTCAAAGTGAGACTTTTTCTAATCGATAAAAGCCAGTTTTTCCAAGGTTTGTTTCTCTAAAATACGATAGGTCTTAAAAGCCTCTTTTTCGATAGTCCCCTGATCGATAAATTGTTTGATGACTCGCTGTACATGACGATAGCTAGTCCCAAAACGGGAAGCTAAAATGGAAGGCGATAATTGAAAGATATTCTCTTCTTCACTATTCAAAATATGGGTGGCCAGACGCTCTTTGACAGAGTAACTAGCATTCGTTGAGGCAGTGATACCTTGCTTATGCAGTGCCATAGCTAGGTTACGTCCAATTTGGTAGAGAAAAACAGGGTCTTTGAGGAGTGCTTCTTTATTATTTAATGGGAGCTGAACTGCTTGAACATCTTCTAAAGCAATGACTGAAGATCCTGCTGGTTGGTTGGTCATGAGTTCAATATCTCCCAGTAGCTGTGGTTGTTGAGGCATTTCTAGGATGTGTTCTTTACCATTGGATAGGGAGCGAACAATTTTTACCCTACCTGATAAAATGTAGGTCAGCTCAGTGATAGCTTGTCCCTGAGTGCAAATGTAATCGCCTTTTTGAAAGGTGACTTTCTGTAATTGGCTGAGATAGGAGGCTGAGAAGACTTGTTCAAGTTGAGGGTGAATAGTGTGGTTACGCATACATCTCCTTTTTAGGACCTAGGTCCTATTTTTTTAGCTCTTCTTAGATTATAATGAAAAAATAACTATCGGACAAGTAAAGAAAGGATTTTTCTTATTTCCATATTATGACAAGAATTTTAGAGAAAATAAGCTTACTCGGGCTATCTTTGCTTTTGATTTCGGCCTTCTCGATTTCAACCGCTCTACCACCTATGTTGGACTACTATAGTCCAACATATAATGCTTCTCAAATCGAGCTTTTGGTGTCTGTCCCTTCATTTTCCGTAGTCGCGATGCTCTTACTTAATTCATTTATTGACAAATGGCTAAGTGATAGACAGCTAATTGTGACTGGGCTGCTCTTACTTAGTAGTTCTGGGATTTTTCCTTTTTTTGTACAAGCCTATCCTCTTGTCTTACTGTCACGTATTGCTTTTGGAATGGGGATTGGTCTTATCAATGCTAAGGCGATTGCCATCATCAGTCAACGTTATCAAGGTAAAGAGCGAGTTCAGATGCTAGGTATTCGTGGCTCCATGGAGTTGATTGGTGGAGCTTCTTGTTCTCTTTTAGTTGGACAATTACTGAAAATTCATTGGACCTTTGCCTTTCTTATCTATGGTTTTGGTTTTATCATCCTAGCCATGTACCTTCTCTTTGTACCACCGATGGAGCAGATAGAGAAGAAAGAGGTACAAAAAAGTAAACAAGGTTTGAATAAAAAAGATTTTGCTATGATTTCAGGTATGGCTCTTTTAGCAGGTTTTGTCATCTGTATCAATTCCTCGATTAGTTTACGAGTCCCTCTATTTCAGATTGATGGTAAGACCATTGTAAGTGGTCAATCAGCTCTGGTCCTTAGTTTGGAGCAGGGCATTGGGATTGTAGCTGGACTTAGCTTTGCTTCATTACTATCTCACATTAAAAACCGTCTCTTGCCGATGGCCCTGTTTTGCCTATCTATCTGTCTATTTGGAATAGCTCTGGCTAACAACTTGCTGATATTGATTTTGTCTTCTGTTGGTGTTGGTTTCTTTTACAGTATTGTTTTGACCATTATCTTTTATCGTCTTTCTGAATGTATTGCTAGAAATTTGCTGAATAAGGCGACTGCTTATGTCCTCCTAGGATGCAACCTAGGCTCAGCTGTATCCCCTTATATTTTGAAATTGCTGGCACTGGTCTCTTCAAGTTTTAGTTGGATTTTCCTAGCTTATGCTATAGTCAGTTTCTTACTTTTCTTAGGATTTCTTCTGAATTCAAGAGTGGTTAAAAAAGCCTAAGTTAGAAAGTCTCAAACAGTGAATCTTACGATTGACAAAGATTAGTAGATAAGCTAAAATAGAGAGGTCGGAAAGACACACCAACTCTTTCTTGGTTTTAGGAGAGCCAATCCTAAGACTCGGATGGAGCAAAAAAAGGAGAAAAACATGGCAATCTCAAAAGAGAAAAAAAATGAACTCATTGCTCAATACGCACGTCACGAAGGTGACACTGGTTCAGTAGAGGTTCAAGTTGCTGTCCTTACTTGGGAAATCAACCACCTTAACGACCACATTAAACAACACAAAAAAGATCACGCTACTTACCGTGGTTTGATGAAAAAAATCGGTCACCGTCGTAACTTGTTGGCATACCTTCGCCGCACAGACGTTAACCGTTACCGTGAGTTGATCAGCTCACTTGGACTTCGTCGTTAATTCAAGATACAAGTGCTTAGGCCTTATATCTTGAATACACGAAATTGAAACTGCTCTATGATGGAGCAGTTTTTATTTTTGACTAGGGCTTTAGCTCGAGTTCAAAACAGCTCGCTGGATTCAGAGAGCTATTATTTTGTCTTTTATTCCGAGTATATAAGACGTCTTCGTTTAATATTTTGTATTCATCTAAAAGAGTGCTCTAATAAAACCTCCAGATTTAAGTTCTGTAGGTTTTTCTATGTTAAAATTTTTTTGATTAATGTTTGAAACTGAGGGAGTTGATGAATTGCAGTCCCGACAAGGAGACCTAACATATTTAAGACGATATCTCCTAAATCAAATACTCCCAGATGTCCGAAGTATTGGATGGATTCAACGGAGAAAAGGGCGATGAGACAGAGTAGGAGATTACTCATTCGGGAAGAAAAGAGGAGCCCTAGGGGGATGAACATTAATAGGTTCATGACGGGAACAAAGTGGCTGCCCCAGTATAGTTCCTGAGCGAAGGAAAGAGGATTAAGGGATAGCCCTTGGATGCCGATGTTTTTCAAGAAAAGTAGGTAGAAGAGAGAAAGAAAGTAAATGAAATAAAGTAGGAGAAGTGTTTGTTTTTTTATTTTCCTAGTGAGAAGGAGTTTTAAAAAAGCGTAGACGAAGTACCCCAGTAAAATAATAATGACTAGGTTTAGGAAAACTTGGAAGTAGGGACCGTAATGGGCGATATAATGAACATATTGTTCCAGATGTCCTCTGTAAAACCAGTAAGACAAGCCAAGTGAGATGATTCTTAGTAGGATGTTACTCAATACTTTTCCCTTCCTTTTGCATATGATGAGTACACATTATATCAAAAAAATGTTTAAAGAAAGTTAAGAAACTGTAACGAAGATTTTATAGAATAAGTGGATAGGGCAAAATCAAAGGCTAAAAAAGGAGTTCGTCTTATGAATAAAAAGGTTTTGGCGACAGCTGGAATTGCAGCACTTGCAGTTTCTACTTCAGTTGCTAAAGCTGATGAGGTAACGACAAATGGTCAAGTCTCAACAACAGCATCAGTATCATCGACAGCTACACAAGCTATCCCAACTCAATCACAAGTAGAAACGGCTAGGGAACAAGCAAATGCTGCAAGTCAAGCGGTATCGCATCAAGAGTCAGTAGTCGCTAATCATGAAGAGACTATCAATCAGGCTAAAGCAAACTTAGCGACTGCAGATGCTAACTTGCAAAAGGCACAAACAGCAACCGATGAAGCAAGTCTAGAAGCCATTGCTGTAGCTCAAGGTCAAGTAACCAGCGCTGAACATGCAGCTAACGAAGCTAAGTCAGCAGTAGCGACCGCTCAATCAGCAGAAAAAACTGTAAAATATGTAGCAGACAAACAACAAGCTGTAGTTAATGCAGATCAAGCTAATGTTAATGCTAAAGCAACTGAAGTTGCTGATTCTCAAAAATCAGTAGATGTAGCAAAAGCAGCACTTAATGGTTCTAGTGCCTCTGAGTTAGCTTCTAACCAATCTAAGGCACAATCAGATTTTGATGTTGCAACTGCAGCTGAGAAAAAAGCCCAAGAAGAATTGGCAGTCGCTCAGGCAGCTTATAAGGAAAAAGCTACTGCTATTTCATCTAAAGAAGGGCAATTGATTGCAGATCAAAATGCTGCTAACCAAGCTAAAGCAGCTTATGAAACTGCTCAAACAGTAGCGAATGAAAAGGCAGTCGCTCTTGCTGCTGCTGAAGCAGCTAAGAAAAAAGCAGAATCTTCAACAACTAATATTCGCCAAAAATTCACAGTATCATCAGAGTACATCAGTGCTCTTAAGATTTATGAGTCAAAAACATCAACTGCAGAAGAAAAATATCAAGCTGAACAAACCTTGAAGGATATTAACAAACGTGATCGTGAAAACAATAAATACCAAGATAATGAAGCGGATAAAAACATTACAATCAGCGACTTGAACAAGCTTAGCGAAGCTCAAATTACAGATTTATCATTGTATACTTCAAGCTTGATTAACCAAATCCGTTCAGCTTTTGGTACAACTGAAACGTCTGTATCAAAAGGTAGTGTTATGGCAACAGACCGTGTTACAGATGGCTATGTGGCAGATAACTGGGGTTGGGAATCTATCAGTAACCGTAGACACGATAGTGCTGCTCTTGCCTGTGCTGGTAAGTCATTTAATACTGTAAATATTGGTGAAAACCTTAATACTTGGCAAGGTTTGACAGGACCATTTACTCTTAACGAGATTAAGGAGTATATCTATGAAGCTATGCTTGACTTCATGTTTAATGGTCAGGAGTGGAACCACGCCCGTTCTATTGCTGGACTTGCATCTGATGGTGGCGAAACATACATTGGTACTGATCTCAGTGTAGTTGCTGGTGCCTTTAATGTCCACGTAAACAATATCAATGAAAATTCTATCTCTTTTGATAGTAGTTTTGACACAACTAAGATTGCTAACCCTTATGTAGGTAGCCAATCTCAACCATCTTTAAATGCAAATCTAGCAGCTGCAAAAGTGGCTTATGAAACTGCTAAGCAAGCTAACGATCAAGCTCAAAGTGACTTGGCTAGCAAGAAAGTTGCTTCTGAATCAGCAACTCTGAAACTTAAAAATACTCAGTCAGAACTTACAGCTCTTAAAGCAACTGCAAGCAAGTTGGCAGCTGCTCAGACTAACCTTTCTGAAAAACAAGCAGCCTTGAAACAAGCTTTGGCTTTTGCTAAGAATCGTGTAGCCGCCCTTACAAATGCTTCAGCTAACCTAGCTAAGGCTAAAGCAGAACGTGCAATAGCCTTTGCTAAACTTACTGCAGCTAAAGGTGCTCTTTCAACTGAACGTGCGAAACTTGTTGAATTGTCAGCTAAGCGTGATAAATTAATGAGCGAATACACGACTGTTCAAACTGCCTTTGATAACTATATGAAAGCTAAGGCAGACAAAGAACGTCAAACACAATTGTCTAAAGAGTTTGCTAAAATCACATCTAAAGGTCTTACACCAGTGTCAATTTATGATGTAGATGGTAAAGTTGTTGCTCTCACAACACAAGAACAAGCAGCTCAAACTGTAGCTCAAGTTCCTGTAAATTATGGTCAAACAAAAGCTGAGAAACAAGCTCCTGTACAAGAAGCAGATAGTTTGCCAGAAACAGGTGAGTCAACTGCATCAGGATTCAGTCTTGTAGGTCTCTTCATGACACTATTGGCTTTCCTTGGTTTCGTTGACAGACGTAAACGTCGTAACTAAGCAAATAGAGACAAAAAAACGGCAGTTGCCGTTTTTTATAACAGAGAATCTAAAAAAGTTAAGGTCGAAACCTTAACTTTTTCGTTTTTAACCCAAGAAACGTTTGAGGAATTCCTTGGTACGTTCTTCTTTAGGATTTTCAAAGATTTGTTCTGGGCTACCTTGTTCAGCGATTACCCCTTTATCCATGAAGATGACACGGTCAGAAACATCACGTGCGAACTCCATTTCATGGGTAACAATAATCATGGTCAAACCAGTTTCAGATAGCTCCTGCATAGTCTTGAGTACTTCCCCTACCATTTCTGGGTCAAGGGCTGAAGTTGGCTCGTCAAATAGGATGGCTTCTGGATCAACAGAGAGGGCACGAGCAATGGCAACACGTTGTTTTTGTCCCCCTGAAAGTTGCTTTGGTTTAGCTTTCCAGTATTGTTCCCCCATACCAACTTTCTCCAAGTTAGCTTTGGCGATACTCTCAGCTTCTTTACGATCACGTTTGAGAACGGTTGTTTGAGCTACGATAGCATTTTCCAAAACATTAAGGTTTTCAAAGAGGTTGAAAGATTGGAAAACCATACCGAGTCTTTCACGATAGGTAGTGAGGTCGTAACCTTTTTCAAGGACATTGTCTCCATGATAGAGGATTTCACCACCTGAAGGTGACTCGAGTAGGTTAATAGAGCGAAGGAAGGTTGATTTCCCTGAACCTGAAGAACCAATAATTGAGATAACCTCACCCTTTTTGACGCTGAGGGAGATATCTTTGAGGACTTCATTTTTTCCGTATGATTTTTTGAGGTTTTTAATTTCTAAAATCGTCTCAGTCATTAGTGAACCCCTCCTTGTGTGTAAGTATCTTGATCCAAACGGCGTTCTACATAACGCAAGATGCGTGTCACTGTGAAGGTGAGGACAAAGTAGATTGCTGCGATAACAAAGAATGTTTGGAAGTATTGATAAGTTTGGCTTGCAACAGTGTTACCTGCGAAGTAAAGTTCCACAACAGAGATAACGTTCAAAACAGAGGTATCCTTGATATTGATAACGAACTCATTACCAGTAGCTGGCAAGATGTTACGGATAACCTGTGGAAGAACAATCTTACGCATGGTTTGACCGTGGGTAAATCCAAGAGCAGTTGCAGCTTCAAATTGTCCTTTATCTACAGCGAAGATACCACCACGTACGATTTCACTCATGTAGGCTCCGGTGTTGATAGAAACGATGAAGACAGCTGCTAGGGTACGGTCAATGTTGATACCAAAGGCCTGGGCAGTACCGTAGTAGATAACCATAGATTGTACAATCATTGGCGTACCACGGAAAACTTCGATATAGACATTAAGAACCCAACCGAAGAGTTTTTGGAGCAAGGCTACAAATTTATTAGCAGCCTTAGGAGCTGTGCGGTAAACACCAATCATAAGACCGATGAAAGTACCCACAACTGTACCGATAATTGAGATAAGAAGGGTAATTCCTGTACCACGTAAGAATTGCGGCCAGTTCTTAGCGATGATAGTGCTCATCTGACTAAAGAAGTTTCCTTTTTTAGTCTCATCAGTCTTATCTGCAGGTTGGATGTTAATGATGTGATCCATCAATTTGACACGTTCCTCTTGACTGATTCCAGCAAGGACCTTATTGACTTGTTCCATTTGCTGACTGTCTCCTTTGCGAAGACCGACGGCCAAGGAGACGTCATCGTCTGAAACCTGGAAACCACCATCTTTAAGCGTAATCATCTTATATTTTGAGCTAGCTTCTTCGGCAGTTTTTGCTTCAGGACGCTCTGAAACATAACCATCGATGATACCAGATGCAAGGGCTTGGCGCATAGCACCGAAGTCTCCCATAGCTGTTTGTTTGCTGACGTCTGGGATTTGGTCAATCAAGTTATAGAGATAAACTCCTTGTTGAGCTGTGATTTTAGCATCCTTGAAATCCTTGAGACTCTTAGCGTTGGCATAATCACCATCAGAGCTAACAACCATAACAGGTTCGCTTCGGTAGTAGCTATCTGAAAAGTCAATTTCTTGACGACGTTCAGCTGTTGGACTCATACCTGCGATAATCATATCAATCTTGCTGGAAGTGAGGGCAGGAATCAAACCTGTCCAGGCTGTTTTGACCACCAAGGTTTTCTTACCTTGAGCTTCAGCGATTTTTTTAGCGATTTGCACGTCATAACCGTTGGCATACTGTTTAGTACCTTCGATTGGAACGGCTCCGTTTGAGTCATCGTCCTGCGTCCAGTTGAAAGGTGCATAGGCAGCCTCCATACCGACACGGAGATACTCGTCTGCTTGAGCGCTTGACACCCCACCAAAAACGAGGAGGAGCGCTGCAAAGCAGGCTACAATAATTTTTTTCATTGAAACAATGTCTCCTATAAAAATGTCATTCCTTACTATTTTACAGGAAATTGAGACTGATGACAATAAGTTGATGCTAGAAAAAAACTGTATATCAGGATTGTCTTCAAATATAAGTTGTAATTTGATATAATGGGAAGGACAATTTGGAGCCCTGATCATTTTTGGTGTGATGGGGCTAGCATTTTAAAACGGAGATAATTATGCAAACGGCACAATTTATTATTGAATTACTAAAAGCAGTTTTTCTTGGGATTGTTGAAGGAATCACAGAGTGGCTACCTATTTCATCTACAGGTCACTTGATTTTGGTTAATGAATTCTTGAACTTGAGACAGAGTAAAGATTTCATTGATATGTTTAATATCGTTATCCAACTTGGTGCTATTCTTGCGGTTATGGTCATTTACTTTAAACGTTTGAATCCCTTCCAACCTGGTAAGACAGCACGTGAAGTGCAGTTGACTTGGCAACTTTGGCTTAAGGTGGTCATTGCCTGTATTCCTTCAGCCTTCTTTGGTCTTCTTTTAGATGATTGGATGGAGGCCCACCTCAGTAATTTCTTTGTAGTAGCTATCATGTTGGTGGTCTACGGGATTGCCTTTATTTGGATTGAGGACCGCAATCGACGTGTAGAGCCTAAGGTAACGGATTTGGCACGTATGTCTTACAAGACCGCTTTCTATATTGGCCTCTTCCAAGTCTTGAGTATCATTCCAGGGACTAGTCGTTCAGGTGCTACTATTCTTGGGGGAATCATCGTTGGTACTAGTCGTAGCGTAGCAGCTGACTTTACCTTCTTCCTCGGTATTCCAACGATGTTTGGTTATAGTGGGCTTAAGGCAGTTAAGTATTTTATTGATGGGAACACCTTGACTGGTGGCCAAGCGGCCATTCTATTGGTAGCTAGTGTGACCGCCTTCCTTGTCAGCCTATTTGTGATTCGCTTCTTGATGAACTATATTAAGAAACACGATTTCACTGTTTTTGGAAAATACCGTATTGTACTCGGTATCATTGTGCTTTTCTATGGAGCTGTTAAACTTATTTTTGGATAAAAAATTGAAAGGATTTCGATTGAAGTCCTTTTTATCTGGTTTAGAGATTATTTATTGAGAAGTTTTCCAAAGATAAGCTAAGCTAGTGTCCAAAGGACCAGTCCGCAAGTTAAGAAACCGGAAAGGATTCTCAATAAGTCTACCATATTATGCAAGGGATGCCATCCAGATAAACAGAGGATTGGAAGGATGTTAACATACATGATTGAGAAGTGGAGGAGTGATTGTTGTCGGAGTGTCAAATGGTCATCGTCGTAAATGGGTGCAGTTGCCAGTATGATGGCAAAGATTAATCCTGTAAGAAAGGTAGATTTGTTTACTTGATGAGGTTGTCCTGACAAGTAGAGAAAGAGCATCAAAAAACTCGTTATTCTTGCAGTATTGCTAGTTCGAAGTCATCCTTTTTTATAGGCAGTCGTGGTTGTCACCTCCAACTACACATCCACTTTTATTTTACTCTTTTCTAGGATAGCTGATGGTTATAAATAGGAAAATTCAAGTCTTTGCTAGCATTAGAGAATTTTTAGAAAAGCTTCCTAAAATAAGACCTAAACTTGTTCAGAAATTGCTATCTCTTTGCTTTTCTAGTATAATGAAATAACTACTCGTGCGAGGTTTTTACATATGGAAATGAAACAAATAAGCGAGACAACTCTAAAAATCATGATTACCATGGAAGATCTTGAAGAACATGGTATGGAGCTGAAAGATTTCTTGATTCCCCAGGAAAAAACAGAGGAATTTTTCTATACTGTCATGGATGAGTTGGACTTGCCTGATAACTTTAAAAATAGTGGGATGCTGAGCTTCCGTGTCACGCCACGCAAGGATCGTGTGGATGTTTTTGTGACTAAATCAGACCTTAAGGAAGACCTTGATTTCAATGATTTGTCAGATATGGATGACTATTCAGGACTTTCTCCAGAAGAATTCCTCAAAGCTCTTGAGGGTAACTTTATGGACAAGGGAGATATTGAAGCTCACCATAAGCTCGAAGAGATTGAAAAGGCCTTGGAAGAGGTTGATAAGACTATGACAGAGCCGGCTAAGGAAGTGGCTGAGGAAACTATTCGTGAAGATTATACTCACTATGTCTTGGCTTTCTCTGACTTTGATCAAGTAGTAACCTTTACGCAAGGTTTGAAGGATGTGCCAGTGGAAGGTTCTGAACTTTATAAACTTGGTGATATCTACTATATGACTATCCTTCTTTACTTGGCTGATGAGCCTGACTATTACGCGAACAATATGTATGCGCGTTTTCTTGAATATGCGAATGTGGCAGACCGAACACGTCCCTATCTACAAGAGCATGCAACAATCTTGATGGAAGAGGACGCCTTACCGGTACTACAATCAACGAAATGGAGCTAGGACATGCCTTGGACCATTAATTATATCTTTGTCTTGATTGGGACCTTTTTGATTGCCATTGTGGGAACTCCACTGGTTCGCTCTTTGGCCTTTCGAGTCGGAGCGGTTGATCATCCAAATGCAAGACGTATCAATAAAAAGCCAATGCCGAGTGCTGGTGGTCTAGCTATTTTCTTGGCCTTTGTACTGGCGACCTTGGTATTTATGCCTATGATTATTCAGAAGGATGTCTGGCATATTTCTTATTTAAGATACATCCTACCGGTTGTTGTGGGTGGTGCTATTGTGGCATTGACAGGTTTCATTGATGATATCTTTGAATTAAAACCTTTGCCTAAGATGCTCGGTATTGTTATTGGAGCTGTCATTGTTTGGGCTTTTACGGATTTTCGATTTGATAGCTTTAAGATACCTTTTGGCGGGCCCATGATTCAGTTTGGACCAGTCTTGACCTTTATTCTAACAGTGTTATGGATTGCGGCTATCACCAATGCCATTAATCTGATTGATGGTTTGGATGGATTGGTTGGAGGAGTTTCTATCATTTCCCTGATGACTATGGGGGTGATTTCTTATTTCTTCCTCTATGATACTGATATTTTTTTGACCATGACCATCTTTGTCTTAGTGGCTGCCATTATGGGATTTTTCCCTTACAATTATCATCCAGCGATTATCTATCTAGGTGATACAGGGGCGCTCTTTATTGGCTTTATGATTGGTGTCTTGTCATTACAAGGGTTGAAAAATGCGACAGCAGTGGCTATTTTGTCACCTGTTATTATCCTTGGAGTGCCTATTGTTGACACAGTGGTGGCTATTGTCCGCCGTAAGTTGTCAGGGCGCTCAGCTATGGAAGCTGATAAGATGCATTTGCATCATCGTCTTTTAGCTATGGGGTTCACTCATCGAGGAGCAGTTCTGGTGGTTTATGCCATCGCTATCCTCTTTTCATTGATTGCCCTCTTGTTAAACGTTTCCAGTCGTCTCGGTGGTATTCTCTTACTCTTAAGTTTGATTTTAGGAATGGAAATTCTGATTGAAGGGCTTGAGATTTGGGGCGTTGGTCGAACACCTCTCTTCAATTTCCTAAAATTTATCGGGAATAGTGATTATCGCCAAGCAATCATGTTGAAATGGAAGCAAGGTCGAAAAAAATAAACATTTGAAAAGCCAAGCAATGGCTTTTTTGTTATAATGATTCTAATTAAGGAAAATGGAAGTTCTCTTTTTATTTTCCAGAAAATAGCAAGACTATTTTCAAAAATAATGCAAATTAGCGAGCACCTGCTTGCTGTATATATGGAAAAAGGAGTATACAATGTCTGTACTTGAAATCAAAAATCTTCATGTTTCTGTTGAAGATAAAGAAATCTTGAAGGGTCTTAATTTGACTCTTAAAACTGGTGAGATTGCTGCTATTATGGGTCCTAACGGAACTGGTAAATCTACCCTTTCGGCTGCTATCATGGGTAACCCAAATTATGAAATCACAGAAGGGGACATCCTTTTTGATGGTGAAAGTATCCTTGACTTGGAAGTTGATGAACGTGCACGCCTAGGTCTTTTCCTTGCTATGCAATATCCAGCTGAAATCCCAGGGATTACAAATGCTGAGTTTATCCGTGCGGCTATGAATGCTGGTAAAGAAGATGACGAAAAGATTTCTGTCCTTGATTTCATCACTAAATTGGATGAAAAGATGGAATTACTTGGTATGCGTGAAGAAATGGCTGAGCGTTACCTTAACGAAGGTTTCTCAGGTGGTGAGAAGAAACGTAACGAAATTCTTCAGTTGCTTATGTTGGAACCTAAGTTTGCTCTTCTTGACGAGATTGACTCAGGTCTTGATATTGATGCTCTTAAAGTGGTTTCAAAAGGGGTTAACGCTATGCGTGGTGAAGGCTTTGGTGCTATGATTATCACTCACTACCAACGTCTTTTGAACTACATCACACCAGACGTGGTACACGTGATGATGGAAGGTCGTGTGGTCCTTTCTGGTGGTCCAGAATTGGCTGCCCGTTTGGAACGTGAAGGATACGCAAAACTAGCTGAAGAACTTGGCTACGACTACAAGGAAGAATTGTAATTCCCTCGTATCTTTTAGGAGAAGTAAATGACTAAAGAAAATATTAAACTTTTTTCAGAAATGCACGCTGAACCAAGCTGGTTGGCTGATCTCCGTCAAAAAGCTTTTGACAAGATTGAGACTTTGGAATTACCAGTTATTGAGCGTGTCAAATTCCACCGTTGGAATCTGGGTGATGGAACGATTACAGAAAGTGATCCATCAGCAAATGTTCCAGATTTCACAGCTTTGGATAATCACTTGAAGTTGGTGCAAGTAGGAACGCAAACTGTTTTTGAACAAACTCCAGTTGAGTTAGCTGAACAAGGTGTTGTCTTTACTGATTTCCATTCAGCACTAGAAGAAATTCCGGAAAT
>OIFP01000206.1_pt1 | contig 18969 bp, 13 predicted proteins | sample 1582061 | NCBI WGS metagenome assembly OIFP01 (sample SAMN07501072, study PRJEB24779) | human gut metagenome | isolation source: stool | host: human infant | place: USA: Pittsburgh, PA | reverse complement strand
ATGACAGGTTCATCTAGTGACCCAACTTCTTTCCAAAGACATATTGGTCCTAAAAAACGTCGTAATTTATTAGAAAAACGTATGAAAGATGTGAATGATGAATTACAACTTGTGATTGTTCGAGATATGTGGCTCACAGGATTTGATGTACCTTCCATGCATACCATGTATATCGATAAACCGATGAAAGGTCATAATTTAATGCAAGCGATTGCTCGTGTCAATCGAGTATTTAAAGATAAGCCGGGTGGATTAATTGTCGATTATGTGGGTATCGCCGAAAGTTTAAAAGAAGCACTCAAAGAATATACAGAATCTGATCAAGCTCAAACGGCAATAGATACAGATAAAGCGGTTGAATTGATGTTATTGAAGTATGATGTGATTCAAGATATGTTATATAATCTTGATTATTCTAAATTTAATTCAGATAAAAAATCGGAACGTTATTATACAATATCGAATACGATGGATTATGTGATTGGTTTAGGTGAAGATGAACGTCAACGTTTTATTAAAACGGTCACAGAGTTAGGCAAAGCCTTTGCTCTTTGTGCGACTGAATCTACAGCCCAAGAGCTCAACGATGAAATTGCCTTCTTTAAAGCGGTTAAAGCAGGACTTGTTAAATTGTTACAACCGCCAAAAGAAGGAAAAACACGTAAAACACCTGCAGAAGTTGAAGCAGATATTAATCAACTTGTGTCACAATCTGTTGTGACTGAAGATGTTATTGACGTTTATCAAACGCTAGGTCTTGAACAACCCGATTTATCAATCCTATCAGATGATTTCTTAAAAGAAGTCGAAGGATTGAAACAAAAAAATGTAGCTGTAGAATTATTAAATCGATTACTCAAAGGGCAAGTTAAATCATTAATGAAAACGAATGCGACAGTATCTAAGCGCTTCTCTGAGATGTTAGGAAATTCGATTAATAAATATAATAGTCGTTCCATTGAAACATCAAAAGTGATTGAAGAACTCATTCAACTTGCCAAAGATATTAAACAAGAACAACAACGAGGAAATGAATTAGGGTTAAATTCAGATGAAATTGCATTTTATGATGCTTTAGCTTCACATGAAACAGCAAAAGAAGCCATGGGAGATAAAGAACTTCGTGCAATTGCTCATGAATTAACTAAAACAGTGAAAGAAAACATGGGGGTTGATTGGTCTAAACGTGATAGCGCAAAAGCTAAAATGCGCGTAGCTGTTAGACGATTGCTTAAGAAATATGGTTATCCACCAGACTTACAAAAAATGGCTGTAGAGCAAGTCGTAGAGCAAGCAGAGCTTATGGCTAGTAATAAGTAAAAAAATAAACTATAAGAGCATCCCTCACCGCTAAGTGAAGGATGCTCTAAGTTTATTTTGTATTTTGAATTATTATGAATTCTTTATAATATTACAAAGAAAATTGATTACTTCATTTTATTTAGAAATGATTCAATTGAAACTGAATTGGCAGATCTCAACTGCATATTTAATCTATCAGAAAATAAAGTTTTATCATTACTTATCTGATTTATTGCATTGCTTAAATCATAGTAATTATCTAATTTGTATATATTACTACTATGGACAAATTGTCTATTGTGAATAGTTTCTTCAAAAGCAATTATAATCATTTCATGTGCAAATGCTAAATACATACTTTCAAATATTTCTTTCCCTTTATTTATATCTAAATAAATATCGCATTTACAACATAAATTTAAGATAGTTTCCTCAGTACTTTTTGGGTATAAATTTATATTTTGTATTCCATCTAATTGTAATAATCTTGAAGACATTTCAGTTTTAGATGCAATGTGAAATGTGACATTTTGATTCTCTCTAGCAATATATTCTACATATGGAATATTATCAGAATTAGTTATTATAAGTGCTTCATTATTATATTTGTTTACTTTCAAGAATTCGTACACATAACCACTATTTTCAATTTTATGTCGATATGAAGTTTCTACAGAATCCATTACACGATAATATTCTTTTTTATCAGGAATTAAAATTTTCAAGTTATCTATATTTTTTAGAGCAATTTTCATGTTTTCAGGTAAATCATCTTTAATTTTTTCTTGCCAAAATATTCTACACTTCATGTTAAAATCCCGTTGTCTATACAAAAACAGAAATGATGTTGCAAATGAATTAAGCACTATATCTTTTATAGATAAATTTGCTTTTTCAAAAAAGAACGATAAAAACGAGATACGATTATCAAAGAATATATCTTTATTATTCCATCTTAATATTAAATCCTTAGTAACAAGATTCTCCACTAAAAATTCATTATTATTTTGGTCAAAGTAACGTTTCATTATTTGATTTTGATTATCATCCATGACTAATTGGGCATATCGAAAACCATGTTGGTTATAATAATCTATGAATTGAACATGTTCCTTTTTATTAAACCATTCTACTGAAGCCACCACTCTATTACGATATCCCTTTTGATATAAAATTTTGCCTCTTATTTTATCCTTATCCTTAATCACAGCTGATTGATTGGAACCTTCAATTTCCCAATATTTCGGGACTGGAACATCGTTGAAGTAAAGAGGTCTTTCATTTTCGATTGAGTTTCCAGAAAAAAATTTATAAGGCGACAATACATCACTGGGTAAGAATCCATTATCATTAACAACGACAGTTGTAGACTTAATATTCGCATTTATAAATGTTTTATATAATTGAAGCGTTTGACTATTTAAGTTATCGTATAAATTAATCATTTAGCACCTCATCAATTAAGTTTTTCCACTTTTCTTTAATATTTCCTATCAAATAGTTATTTGCAATTTTATATGACTCCGCTCTAGTTTTTTCATTATCTTGAGTAAAGAATAGCAATAGCTTACTTGTGAGTTCAGTTATTAAAGTATCTTCATCCAAATTAGTTATATCTATAGGTACTCTATAACCATTAACATTATTTTTGATAAAAGTGGTATTACCATAATATACATCCAAACCTATTATTCCAAGACCAGAACCAACGGCTTCCATTAGTGTTAATCCGAATCCTTCACTTGTAGAACCTGAAAGATATAGTTCATAAGATTTATATATATAAGTAAGATCCATGTGTCCTTTGAGGTGGATATAATTATTAGCTTGATAGTTATCTATAATTTGTTGCAGTTTTTGTCTTTCCGAACCCTCACCGTATATATCAAACCTAATATCATCATTTATTTTGTGTGCTTTAATGACAGCCTTAATAAGCCAATCAACATGTTTCTCATTTGCTAAACGAGAAGCTGTAATCACAGAAAATGGTTTTCTTTGTTGTTCAAATTTTAAATATTTAATATTTCCCACTGGAATAGTATATATCTTAGGTTTAAGATTCTTATATTTTTCAAATTGTAGTTGCAAAACAGCCTTTTGATCTTCTGTAGCAACAATAAAAAAGTCAATATGCTGAGCATTATTAAACACATATTCATAATTATTATTCCATAAAACATATTGGTCATTCGTATTTGAATGATTGTAGTGTTCAGCGTGAATTACTACTCCTACGTGACCCTCTTTTTTATTCTCCAAAATAACTTGCCCAATATTTTTAGAACGGTCTACCAATAAAATATCTTTGTCTTTTAAATTAAGTTGACTAATAAAATACCCTATAAATTCTTTCTTTGAATATAAAATCTTATTCGGAAAGATATACATATTATCGTCGTCTTTTACTATTTCCTCATAAGCTACGCTCCCATTTTCATTAAAAAATTTTCTCAAATAAACTTTAGCTTTTTTATTATATGGCGCATAATACTCTGTAAAAACTTTAGTATAGGTATAAAATTCTTTTCGAATCAGTTTACCACTGGAAACAAATTCAGCACGATCAACAATATCTTCATTTTTATACTTCAAATAACAATTGACATAACAGCTTTTATTATTAAAATAAATTCTTTTTACTTTAGGCTTTATACTTTTAACTTTTACATCGTTTGATTCAAGTTTTTCAATAATATTCTCAATTGTATACGAAGTAGGTTTAATCTTAATGTCTGTAAAATATTGATATATCCATATTACCTCATCATTTTCTATACCTAAATTACTAGTAAGTGTTTGTATATTTTCTTTATTTATAAAATCCAAAAATATAAACTTAAAATCTTCATTCAAGTCATGCAATATGTTTCTTCGATAAAGTTGTGCATACTCAACACCACTACTCGCCCAACCAATACCGAAATTCAGATTATAAATTGTCATATTATCCCTACTTCTATTAAATATGTATGTGCAACAAGGCAAGCTAAATTTATTAGCTTGCCCTGTTAATATAATAATCATTTTCAAATTATTTTTCTTCTTTTTTACGACGTCTACCTAATAATGTTAATCCTCCGAATGCTGCAAGCACCCCTCCGATTAATCCTTGGTGATTGTCTTCTTCACCAGTATCTGGTAATTCAGAGTTTGAATGGCTCTCTGAACCTGATTCGCTTGTTGATTCGCTATCTGAATCACTTTCTGAATCTGAATGGCTCTCTGAGTCTGACTCGCTTGTTGATTCGCTATCTGAATCACTTTCTGAATCTGAATGGCTCTCTGAGTCTGATTCACTTGTTGACTCACTGTCTGAGTGACTTTCTGAATCTGATTCACTCGTTGACTCACTGTCTGAGTGGCTTTCTGAATCCGAGTGACTCTCTGAGTCTGATTCGCTTTCTGAAGAAGAATCTGATTCACTATCTTCGAAGTAGCCATTATCAATAGTGAAATCATCATGATCTGTAATTGTTACATGTACATCTTCACCATCAGCATCTTTGGCGTCATCATTACCAGAATTAACTGATGTTTGTGTAAGACCTTCTGGTTTATCAAAATGAACTGTGTAGTCACCACTATCTAAGTCATCAAAGCGATACTTACCATTTTCATCAGTTTCAGTTGTTTTTAATGTGTTACCTTCACTATCTTTTAAAGTAACTTTAACACCTTTAATACCTTTTTCATCATTGTCTTGGTAACCATCTTTATTAGAATCGTACCATACATAATCACCTAAGCTGTATTTAGAAGGCGTTTTGTAGAATCCACTATCTAAAGTCCAGTTGTCAGCATCTTTAATTGTACCAACCGTACTTAAGCCATTAGAATCGACTTCTGCATTATTACCTTCATAAGCTTTAGTTGCTGTGTATCCTTCAGGTGTTTTGAAATTAATAACATAATCACCATTTTGTAAATCATTAAATTCATACTTACCTTCAGAATTAGTCGTTGTAGTTTCTACTGTACCATTTGGACGTGTAAGCGATACTTCTACACCCTCGATACCATGTTCATCTTCGTCTTGGATACCATTTTTATTTGTATCTTCCCAAACATAGTCACCTAGGTTATAAAGTTTTTCATTGCCAGTAGCAACTCCGTTTGCTCCTAATCGTTCAACAGTATTATCATGGACATAAAAGTCTTTGGTACCTTCAGCGTTCTCATTTTCCATTATTACACGTGTACGTAAATCTTTGCTAGAGTTTGGATCAATTTTAGATGTAACTTTAACGATATACGGATGGTCAATATGCCCAAAGTCAATTTGTGCTTTCTTATCACCTATTTGATCAATCTTATATTGATTAGTAACATTCTCAAAGTCACTATCATTAACATAGAAACTTGGAGTAATATTGTCAGAAGATTTAGCATCTAATATTTCAATATTAGAGTCTTTTGGATTCAGTAAAGTACTACTATTATTTAAATCTTCTTGATAACCTTGGATTGTTAAACGTGTATTATAACTATCTTCAGATTTTGGATTTACATAGATATATTGAGTATAATCATGTGATCCTACATTGAATAAATCAGCTTTAGTGATTAATGAACTTGTATTTGCAACTACATGTCCCTCATCGTAGTTGTTGTATACAATTTTCATTGGTTTAGAAACAGTTTTGTCTGCAATATTATAGTTTAAGTCATAATCTCCACTTGTTTTAGCATTTTTTCTATCAATAAATTGAGGAATTTCAAATTGACCTTTAATATTATCTTTCTTATTTACATAGTCAGTAAAAGTGTACACTAATTTCTTAGTTTCTGTATCGTAAACACCGTTTGCTACAACTTGCTCCCCATCATTGATAGTTGGATAAATTTTATTATTTGCTGCTTTATAGTCTGCAATACCATTAAAATCAGCATATTCCGGCATATCTACTGTGAAGTAATCACCTTTGTTAACTTTACCGTCAACTTCGAATGATACATTTGTTGAAAAACCTTGTCCATTGTTCGGTTCAACATACTCTTTATCAGTATCAACAGAATTGACCTTAATTGAATCATTAACATTTTTACCTTGCTTTTGAGCTTGTGAGTTATCAGATGAAACTCTAGAAGGTGAATCAACTGAACGGGTATTTGTTAATGCAGTTGGTTCTGCATAAGTCACAATATTATCCTCGCTATGATTAGATGAATTATCATTATCTGTACCTTGCTTAGAATTATCTAATACTTCGGAATCAACCTCTGGATTTGAAGTCGAATTGTCTGTGCTCTTTTCTTTTGATGGCGCTTCATTTGTTGCTTCATTACTTGGTGTTTCTTCTTTTGATGGCGCTTCATTTGTTGCTTCATTACTTGGTGCTTCTTCTTTTGATGGTGCTTCACCTACATCACTATCAGCTACATTTGCTGTAGTATTTAATTCTTGATTCTTTTCTGCTGCATGCGCCTCATTTCCAATCCCAAATAATAGAGTAGACCCTACTAATATAGATGCCGTACCGACTGTGAATCTTCTAATTGAAAACTTATTCAATTTGTTAGGTATAAAGTCTAATTTCTTTTTCAACAAAAACACTCCTTTTTTAATTTATAGAACCCTAAATCCTACATTATAAAATTAGCAGAAGTACAATTATTTAGCAATACTATGTTATATTAAAGTGTATTATTTTTATTAATATAAAATTCATAGAGAATTAACAAGTTTAATAATCTAAATATTTTCTTCATTGTAATTTCTATAGTTAATTGATAGCATATATTTGCAAAGATTTTTTCTACTTGATTAAAAAGAGGCGAGAAAATGGAACATATCAACAAAGATAAAAATGATGAAAAAAGTAAAGAGCTAGATAAAAGATTAGGAATTAATGGTTATTACAAAACTGATTTAGATTTAGAGATTGAAAAAGAACTACTAGAATCGCCAAATGAATCCAGTAGTTCAGTAGCTAAACGTATACGTATAATAAGTATGATTCCTTTAATTATTTTATTAATTTTAGCATTTATTCGGATAATCAGAACTTTCATATAGTTATTGTACATATTAAATTCTTAGATATAATGTTTCTATAATTTAAATCAATATTCTAATAAATTGCGGTAATAAAAACCATCTTAAAATACGGCACTGAACCCTTAAAACGGGAACTTAATAAAAACACCATGTTCTAGGCTATTAATTCTCTGTATTTTACAGGGGATAAGTAGCCTAGTTTTTGTTGAATATTTTACTTTTAATTGATTCACTAAATCTATGACTACTGTTGGTACCACTTCCTTTCCAATGCCTTGTACTTTTTAAAATATCCAATTCTATATCTTTTCTCTTATTTTCTAATTTTAATTGTTCTACTTCTGACAGCTCTTCTAATCCTTTACCGTAGGTATATTGTTTACCAACTTGTTGTGAAAATCTATAACTTTCCCCATTTCGATACCATCTCCACCAAGTTTTCACTTGTGTTCTATTTCTAATATTTAATTCTTTCATAATTTCTTTTGTTGAAAATCCTGCTACTTTCATTTCAACTGCTTTATACTTTGTTTCTACTGAATAAGAAACTCTTTTCATAGAAAAAAACACCTCCGTATGATTCATTTTAATATGAATTCAACAAAAGTGTTTTTATATAATTCCCACTAATTGGGGTCAGTCTACATTATTGCTTGGCTTTCGTTTAATTTTATACTTATTTAATAGTTTAATACCTACTGTACAGAATGATCAGTATAGTTATGACGTGCTTTTCGTTGTGATTCTATTATATGTATAGTATTTGAACTTAAAGGGGGGGCTTTGAGGGTTTATAGGTTTGACAGTTTTGAACTTAAGGCAAAATATGCGATGCCCTGTATAATCGATGTTTTTTCATTATTAATGATTTGGGAACGGGAAAGGGTGAGGATTCAGAACATTTTCCCGTTTCTTCATTTAGACATAAGTTTTTCAAGTTTTAACTCAATATATATTTAAAATTTCTTTTGATTAGTAGATTTTATTATCAACTTCAATCATCTTACTAAAACACTCAATTTTTTCTTAAAGAAGATTTAGCGATAACTCTATTTGCTTCTGCTACTTTTTCAATTATCTTTTTCATAACTTCAATATTTTCATTGTTTAACTGATTACTTACTTTGTCCAATTCTAAAGCTAACTTTCCGAGACTGCTTCTTTGCTCACTTTCATAATACTTATCATTAACGTCACATTCAATAAAATAATTTATAATATCTTGAATATCCTTAATACTAACTTCTATATTAACATTTGCTTACCTCCATTTATTCAAAATTATTTTGTATATTATATTTTTTAATTTTATTAGTGAGTAATGAAAAATCAAATTTTCTAATTTTCTGATTTACATTAATTTCAGATATCTTCTCAACTAATTTCTTATCAAACAAATTACCTATAATAGTATTTACTGCTTTTATTTTACTATCATATGGTTCACTATAATAATATTTATCGGTTTCGTATTTTATCGTTGAAAGTGGTTCTTTAATATTACCCTCATAACAAATTATGATTAAATTAATAGCATTTGAAAGCTGTAAAGCCACTTCATTATACTGTTTTCTTTGCCTATTAATATTTAAATTACCTTTATTCGTTACGCCCTGCAATTGATTACCTTCATTAATTACTTTAAACGGGTTAAATAAAGGTAATTTATCTTGATTTGATAATTTTAGTAAATCTTCAGCAATATGATAACCACAATTAAACGTACCTAAAACTTTTTTAGAATTACCTTTTAAGCTGTATGAAAAACAGTAATAGCTATCTGTCAGTATGCCGCCTTCACCGTCTTTCTTTTGACCTTCTAATAATTTTAAATGTGATATAGGTGTCACATCATATTTCGCAAGAAATTTAAGTCTATTTTCATGACCTCTTAAATTCATACTTAAAAACCCCTTTATTTAAATTTGATACATTATTATTAATTAATCTGATTTTCACTGTTCATCTACTTACTCATATTTTTTACCATCACTTATGATAACTTTCGCCTCTCATGATCTTAAATGCGCGATAAATTTGTTCAATCAATATGACACGCATCATTTGGTGTGGAAAGGTCATGTTGCTGAATGATAGTGCGTAGTTGCTGCGTTGTAAGACGTCTTGGTGTAAACCATTGGAGCCACCTATGACAAATGTAAAGTCGCTTTGACCTTGTGTCATGCGTGTTTGTAGTTCTTTAGCGAGTCCTTCTGAAGACAACATTTTCCCTTTGATTTCCAACGTAATTACTGTAGATTGGGGTTTAATCTTATTGAGTAGACGTTGGCCTTCTTTTTCTTTGACTTGTTCAATTTCTTTGTCGCTCATATTTTCAGGTGCTTTTTCATCTGGTACTTCTATTAATTCGATTTTCGTGTAAGGTCCTAATCTTTTTTCATATTCTGCAATAGCTTGCTTCCAATATTTTTCTTTTAGTTTTCCAACTGATACGATAGTAATCTTCATTTTATCCTCCAAAAGTACATAATTTATTCGAGTTATCCACAAGTTATACACTTGTGCACACAATTCCCTCTTAGTATAACAATTGAATTAACATTTTCTTAGTGTTTTTTAAGAATTATACACAGATTTAAGGGAATCTGTTGTGAATTTGTGGATAAGTCTGTGAATAATGTGGGTATTTATGTGTGTATTGTACACATTTCTGGATAACTATTGCCTAATCAGTGGATAACTTTACGGTCGTCTTAACGTTATTTTTACAATTATTCCCTATATTTCAGACCTTTTAGACTCACTTACTACATATATCATCATTGATATTCGATTTTCCACACGCATCTTTTTAACCCTAAATTAATATCATCATTATCTTTATGTAAGTGGGCTATCATTTAACAGTATATGTATCACCCCTACCTGAGTCTCATCAATCATCACTACGACATTCAATCAAATATATGAGTGCTCCACTTTCACCCCAATTAAGCATATAATCAATTAAATGAATTCATATTAATTATGATGATATTGACTTGATAAAGTCTCACATGACATTGCTTTGTGTTACAAAATAACGGCGAAAGTAGCAGTAGATCATTTATTGAGTTGAATCATACATGTGTTGAACATAGAAACTCATTTTTATATTAAATAGTATGGCCACTAACTATAAATACAATATATTTAAAATTTATTTAAATGTCAATTTTTATTTTGTTACAATTTATAAATATTTTTAAATTGTAACTTTATATTTAAGCTTTTATGAGAGTCTTAATATTTTATTTATTCATATTTTTACAACATTACTTTTTTATCAATTAGGAAGTGTAATATAAATCACAAAGCGTGTAAGACATCGTTTGCCCTCGACCACGGTGCATTTTCATTTCACTAAAAAAATTCCTAAATCAATCGTTCATGCTCAAGCCCCGTTTAAACTAACACGCAATCATTCCCTACACTATCAACCACTTTTCCAAAAAAGTAACCTACTTAAGCGCAATACTTAAGTAGGTCGTTTGTCTTACTTCTATTCAATTATAGTGTATAAATCGGTGTGGCTTGTGCTTTATCGGTATCGCAAAGCAACACTTCTTTCTCTGTATCGATATCGTGTTCGTTGAGCACTTGTCCAACACTCATGCGTGCGAGGTCTTTCATATTATTGTCTTGTGATAAATGAGAGAGGTATATACGTTTCGTATTACCTGTAATGACATCACTCATCGCAAGGCCCGCGTCTTCATTGGATACGTGACCCATATCACTCAAAATACGTTGTTTCGTCTTCCATGGATAACGACACATGCGTAACATATCGACGTCGTGATTACTTTCAAACATAAATACATCACTACCTTGAATCATACCTTTCATACGATCTGAAACGTAACCTGTGTCAGTAATCATCGTGAATTTCTTATAATTATTGTGGAAGATGTAGAACTGTGGATCAATCGCGTCATGTGACACGTTAAATGATTCTATATCAAATCCTGCAAGAGATTTCGTTTCATATGGATTAAAGATAAATTTCTGATCCATTGGAATGCGACTGTCTTTCTTCTCTATCGCTTTCCATGTATTCTCATTCGCGTAAATCGGAAGTTTATATTTACGTGCTAAGACACCAAGACCTTTAATATGGTCGATGTGTTCATGTGTCACTAATATTCCGTTTAAATCCTTAATATTTCTGTCGATTTGGCTGAAAAGTTCTTCCATCTTCTTGCCAGTTAAACCTACATCGACGAGTAGGCTACCTTTCTCACTTTCTACGTAAGTGGCGTTACCTGTACTACCACTTGCTAATACACTCATACGTATCAAGCGACTCATCCTTTCTCATATGTACCATAGTTATTTGTTTATAGGGGTGCGGGGAACTCGAGTGTCTTACGCTTTATTGAGATGCTTCAACTAAGTTGGCTTTCACTCAATGTTGATTTTTTATCCTAAATTGCGTAGATATTTTAAAGTTTCGATATTCTTTAATACAGTTATTCAAATATCGAAACGTCACGTCCTCTAAATTTCCTTTATATTATACTATATCAATTTTAAAAGTTGAGTTCCAATAGTCCGTTTATAAACGATACTAACGCCCATTTAAAATACACACCGCTTTATAACAACGTCGATATTGAGCCTAGCATTGCATCCTCTTAAACTATCTAACATATCGACCAACATCATTTTTGATTTCCACCCTATTTAATTACTCAATCACTTTCAATACGTAAAAAAGCCTGAGATCACTCATCGTGTCTCAAGCTTAGTTTATATCATCATATATAGCTTCATAATCAATCCGTGACTCATCACATGTCGTTGGTTCGACAAATGACTTCTAACATAAGTACGCCAAAGCTTGCTCTAGACAGTACAAATTAACGTAACCTTCTATGCTATCGCTTGGCGATTTTATTCAAACGTCACGTCACCCATCAATAACCTCTAATAATCAATCACTTTCGGATTATGATTTGCAGCTTCTACATAATAGGTTTGAACTTGATCCTTGCCTTTATGTTTTACTTTAATTTCCCAGTTAGGTTGGAGTAATTGAACGTTTGTTTCCTTTACCACTGAATAATAGCCTAAGCGTGCGTCTAGCACTTGATCATTTTGTTTTAGATATCTGTTGTAATAAAGGGCTTCAATAGCTTTACGTGGCGTAATGACTTGTTTCTTCGTACTATTTGAACCTTTAGCTACTTGTATATCATCCATCGCTGTCTGCTTATAGCTTGTCGCCTTGCCATCGCTCAAATTAAATGTTAGGCGTGCTTTACTATTATTCATAATTGGATAATCTTTATATGTTTGTTCGTAAGTGACTTTATCTTTAGTTAAATCACTTAATTGATACTCTTTACCGTTAAAGATTTTCTTTGCAATGTATTCTTTGATATCTTGTAAGTTCTTATCACTCACTTGAACGCCTTTATCAATATCTCCTTCAAGTGTTTTATCGGAATCAGACGTTTGCAGGTTTGAATGATCTTTCGCATAACTTGAGAAATTCTTTGAACGGGCAGTAATTTGTTCAAGTTCAGTATCTTTCACGCTTTGATTCAAGACATCCTTGGGCACGTCAATTTCTTCTTGTTGAAAGTTGACTTCGTTTACCTTTTCCGAGTCATTAACTTGTGATTTATTCACTTTATCAATATAAACGATGACTAAAAAGATGTTCACAAGAATAAAAACGAAAATGAAAAGTGTCTTCGTAAGTTTCCAGTTCATTTATTCAAGCCTCCCATCTTTATAGGCATACCAATTGCCATCGTATTCTACAAACCAACGTGGTATTAATTCACAGTTACGTTGAACTTCAATATCTTCGTTATTTGCCTTGTCGTCCATATCATAACCAATCGCAATGTTCGTTACCTTTTCAAAATCAATATCAGGATGGTTGGCTAATGCAGAACGCACGGACTCAACGGTAGGGACGGATTTAGATTCTTCACTGTTCAGTGTGACGTCCGTCTTAAGTAGCGAACGTTGATAATCGTAAACGCCTTTATCCCCCCATGTGACTTGGATTTCATTGAAGTTCTGTTTATTAAACGTTGGGTGACCGTTGAGGAATCGTTGATAAGTGAGTTTCCCCGTTCTATTATCAGTCTTAAATAGTCGATAATCTTCATTTAAGAAGCCACCATGACTATTTATAAACTCGTATGTGCCTGGGATGGTTTCTTGCATGTTGCTTGAACTTTTCGCATCTTCAGATAAATTCTTATAATGATACATTTCATCTTTATCGTTGTAGTTGGCGACGCCAGTATTGTTGTTGTATGTTGTCGTACCACTTTGAGAGCTACGAACAATCGTTGAATCATCAAATAGTATTGAGTTCATGCGTTCAACACTAATCGTATTGAAGACCATGCGATACGTCTTTAAGTCCTTCGGTTTGCTTGGGGCAAACACGTGTGTTGCTTTGTCGATTGTATCTTTATTCGTGATGATTTCCGTATAGGGCTGCATGTCAGGTTCGATACTTTTAAAAGCTTTATCAACATTATTCCCTTTCATCGTTGTCTTAAGTTTAACTACTTCATGACGGTCTTTGCTAATCGCATATAATACGACGTGGTTATTATGATCTTGATCGATGAGGAGGCGATCAAAATTAAAGTTATTCGGCACTTTCGCATCGATATCGAGTACTTGACTTAAATATGTTGAAAGTGGCAAATCATAAGTGAAATCTAGGACGATAAAGTCGTTGCTTAGTTCAGGTATAACAAGGTTATGTTCCCTTTTCAGATGTGATACAGATTTAACTTCTTGATTCTTTAAAGGTTGAATCATCTTATCTAAGACTGCACCTGATGCCACTGTTCCTTGAGATTTATCATCTCTAGAATGCACGATTTGAAATGGTGTGATTGTTCCTTCCATTTCTGCAGTCATTGGTTTAGTAAGTGGTTTAGGTTTATCACTTTTACTATTATCCGTGTTATCAATATTTGAAAGGTCTGGAGAAAAGTTCCAGACCATATATGTCAAAACGATACTCATCAAGACGAGTAGGACTAAAATAATTGATTTAGTATGTTCTTTGTTATTCATCCCAATCACCGTCTTCAATGATTTCGCAAGGAAGTGTAATAAAGATTGACGTACCTTGTCCTTCTACACTGTTAGCCCAAATTCGACCGTTATGTGCTTCGACAATCTCTTTGGAAATAGCTAGACCAAGTCCTGTACCACCCATCTTACGTGTACGTGCTTTATCTACACGATAGAATCTATCAAATATTTTATCTACTTTGTTAATCGGTATTCCAATACCATTATCTTTAATACGAATCGTCATTCTATTGTAAAGTGCATTTTGTTTCACATGAAACTCAACACGTTTCTCGCCACGCGAATATTTCATTGCATTGGTAATGACATTATCAAATACTTGTGTCATCTTGTCTGGATCGATTTCAGCAAAGATGGTTTGTTGCGGAATTTCGCGTACGAATGTTGTATCTTTCGCTGCCATTTCATGACGGTTAATAATTTTGTTGATAAACATATTGAAGTCGATAATTTCTTTCGTAATTTGATCTGATTCATTATCCATTTTAGATAATTGAAGTAAATCATTCACTAAACGAATCATACGTTCAGTCTCTTCGCGTGTGACAGATAGGAATGATGGTGCCAATTCTTTATCTTGCCAAGCACCTTCTTCAAGTGCTTCGATATAGCTATTCATCGATGTCAGTGGTGTACGTAATTCGTGTGAAACATTCGCAACGAATTCGCGACGTTCACGTTCGACTTGTTGTTGTTCAGTGACATCATGTAATACGGCAATGTAACCTGTCACGAAACCTGTTTCTTGTACAATCGTACTAAAGTTTACGCGTGCAATAATGCCTTCTTCTTCGTTAATATCTAACACGAAGGAATCACTATTTTCTTGAATTTCCTCTAATGAGAATTCATTTTCTAAGTTAAGGACACCAAGCATGTAGTAGCCGATGACATCTTCTTTCGCGAGACCGAGCATTTTCAGCGCCATGTCGTTTGCAATACGTACACGTCCACGGCGATCTGTCGCAAGAATACCATCGCTCATATGTGTGATAACGGAATCTAGACGACGTTTCTCACTTTCTGTATTCGCTTGTGCTTCTTGGACACGTTTCGATAAGTTATTGAAGGCAAGTGCGAGTTCACCGATTTCATCGTTACCGTATATCTTCACTCGTTGCGTGTAGTTACCTTTAGACATCTCGACGGTTTGGTTACGCATATCGGTTATCGGCTTAGTAATCGTTCGTGCAATGAAGAATCCTAGTATCACTGTAATGAATAGTGATATCGCTGTCCCTACGATGAATATCTGATTAATGTTGTTCAGCTGATTGTATACATCATTAATTTTCGATTCTATGTATATATCACCGATTGTCTGTTTATCGACTTTAACCGGTATATTATATACCCAAACACGCTCTTTACCACTTCCGTAATCCTTAAGAACCATATGATCATTCGTTTGCCCTAAGGAGAGCGCCTTTTGAACAGAACCGTCGTTAACCTTTTGATTGATAAGACCACGGTTAGACTGCTTGGTTGTTGCCATGATGATTTGGTCTTTATCAATAAAGCGTATTTCTCCTATTTCTTGACGATTCGCATATTCATTCAAAAGGTCTTGGATATCCTTTTGAGCGTTGACTGAACCTTTATCTTTATCTTTATAAACCTTTTCAATATTGACGTCTAATTGCTTCGCATATTGTGTTATGTTCTTCTTGAAGTTATCGAGTAATTCCTTTTCTAAACTATTCGTAAAATACAAACCGATGATTTGCATACCAATAATAATGAGTAGTACATAAACAATAACGAGTTTCGTGTGAAGGGATTGTAGTTGTTTAAGCCACTTCATAAGACGCTCCCTCTAATCATGTTGTTGGAGGAAGTATCCAACGCCTCTACGTGTCACAATGTATTCTGGATGAGATGGATCATCTTCAATTTTTTCTCTTAAACGGCGAATTGTTACGTCCACAGTACGAACATCACCGAAATAATCGTAACCCCACACTGTTTGTAGTAAGTGTTCACGTGTCATGACTTGACCCATATGTTTAGAAAGATAATGGAATAGCTCGAATTCACGATGCGTTAATTCAATGTCTTCTCCACGTTTTTTAATTGAATATGCATCTGGATAAATCACAATATCTTTAATTGTAATTTCATTTGTCGCACCACTTACTTCTTGAGCTGGTTGTGAATAATGACGGCGTAAGTTCGCTTTCACACGTGCGATGAGTTCACGAGTACTAAATGGTTTAGTTACGTAATCATCTGCACCTAATTCAAGGCCTAATACTTTATCAATTTCAGAATCTTTCGCTGTCAACATGATAATTGGCATTTCATACTTTTTACGCACTTCACGACATACTTCCATACCATCTCTACCAGGTAACATGATATCAAGTAAGACGATATCTGGTTCTTCTTCATAGATTAAATCTACTGCGTCATTACCATCATAAGCGCAATATACGTCGTAACCTTCTTTTTTTAAATTAAATTCTAAAATATCAGCAATTGGTTTTTCATCGTCAACTACAACAACTTTTCTAGCCATATATTATAAACCTCTTTTCTCAAAGTGTAGTTCTTCCGTTCGTTTACATTGCTAATGTTATATCAAATTTTCGAAGTGCTTCATTATTATTCTGTTCACTATATAACATATAGCTACCTATTATATAATTTACCATTTATGAACGGTTAATTCTATTTTAGTATTTAAAATTATAGAATAATATTATTTATAATTTTACCATTGAAATACAGTTCCGCAAAATAAGTTAGACTTTTGCAATATGCTTGACGCTTTTGTTTAGGTTTATCATCATATTTTATCAGTTTCGTATATGTCAAAAGTGCAGTAATGACAGTGTTTGTAATTATAGAAATATAAGCATGTATAGGAATATTAAGTTTTCATTGCATGTTAAAAAAGTAGGTAGTGTGAATCAGAAGGATTAATAAAGTGAAGGTACATGTTGTACGTAAAAAAGCATAAAAAAATGCCTACCCTATTGGGTAGGCAATACGGTCCCGACGGGAATCGAACCCGCGATCTCCTGCGTGACAGGCAGGCGTGTTAACCGCTACACTACGAGACCTAATAAAACATGTATTGCGGGAGGCGGATTTGAACCACCGACCTTCGGGTTATGAGCCCGACGAGCTACCGAACTGCTCCATCCCGCGCTAATATTATTTTTGACTACCTATTAATCATATCATTAAATAGTTAATGATGTCAACACTTTATTTAAATTATTTTAACAATTTCTTTAAATGTCATTAAAAAATAAATGTAACACTTAAGGTTTAACGCCCTCTAAACAATTACCTATTAAGTATATAAACTTAAGCCATAATAGTCAATATCGTTTTTCGATTTATTTGTGTAAAAAATTACTTCATATATCATTTTATAATTTAAATTACTAAATGATATGAATTATTATCAATAATATTTAATGTTTGAAAGTACAGACTAGGATAGATGTGTAAACATCCTACCTAGTCATATATCCTTGCATTCTGTTAATTAAAGAAGTAAATGTTACAAAACCTTCCTCTTCTAAAAAGTGTCCCCCATCTTCTACTACACGTGTATGTCCATTAAGTGAATTCATCAGCCTTTGTGTTTCCTTGTATGAAACATATTGATCATCTTTAGACGTGAGTCCATAAAATTTATCTACTTGCTCTTTTATTTTATCGTAATCGATGGTTACCCCTTTTAAATCTACATCTTCGTCTATATCTTGTGCATCTTCTTTAAATCCTGCGATACTAAAGAAACCTTCAATGTGATGATGCGTTTCTTCAAGAAATTTTAAAGCAGCGATTGAGCCAAATCCGTGGGTCACAAAATATGTATCTTTTTTACGGATATGTAGTTGTTGTTTCATTTCATTAACCCACTCATCAATTTGAGCATGATCATTTGCTTCAAGATTGAATAAAGAAACATCATACCCTTCCAAAGTTAAATTATGCCTTAACCATTCATACCAATGATTTTTAGAATTACCATGTTTTGAGTGTACAATTATAATGTCTGTCATCTTTCCTCTCACTCCTTTATTAATTCTATTGTAAATAAAAACACTTTAAAAAGAAATCGAATAAGTTTCCTTGCCATATATTTATAGCGTAAATCTAACTTATTACATTCTTCTAATTAAAGTGTCATTATATTATTATAACTCTTCTAATATTTCATCAACTGCATTCTTACCTTGTTGTATGCAGTCTGGTAAACCGACAGCTTCAAACGGTGCCCCTGTAACACGTAATCTAGGATAAGTTGTTTTAATATGTTGTTGAATTTCTTTAATCATTTTAATATGACCCACGTGGTATTGGGGCATACTCTTAGGTAACCGATTTACAATTGTAAAATCAGGATTCCCTGAGATGGTCATCATTTGGCTTAAGTCTTTTCTAACAATTGATACTATTTCTTCATCGGTGTGATCATCTACTACAGTATCACCTGGTTTTCCTATATATGCTCGAATTAAAACTTTACCTTCTGGAGTAGTAAATGGCCATTTCTTTGATGTCCAAGTACATGCAGTAATATCCGTTTGACTTGTTCTTGCAATAACAAAGCCAGTTCCATCGTA